>Ga0065711_1000177_pt1 | contig 119951 bp, 95 predicted proteins | sample Hoacrofraction12_FD_59098 | JGI IMG/M metagenome (GOLD analysis project Ga0065711, IMG submission 59098) | Hoatzin crop microbial communities from Cojedes, Venezuela - Epithelial fraction 12 v2 (version 2) | ecosystem: Host-associated > Birds > Digestive system > Esophagus > Crop | place... | reverse complement strand
CCCACATCCTTGTGATTACTATATTATGGTTTTAAGCATCCCACTGGCACTACCAGCACTCCGTCTTTTCTCCTATAGGCATAGTTTCCTACTGCCGTTAAAACCATTTTAAATGCTGGCTCCCCCATCTTCTCCACATCTATTTTTGATACAAGCGAGTTCAAACTCTTGACACCCTCCTCTATAAGTTTTTCACCGCCAAGCTTAATTTCGATAAGACCATTACGCGCAACTTCCATGACAGCATCTCATCTGCTAATCGATTCCTGTATTTTTCCATATCATCTTCATTTTCACACTGCAAAGTTAATAGTTTTATTTTAATCTGCAAAGAAAAATCATAAAAATTTCGTAATTGACGTAATTTTACTTCCGCATTTAACGGAAATCAACTTCCGTCTTTGACGTAATTTTTGTAGTTTGAAATATTTTTCCGTAATGCCTAATTTTGCACACAAAAGGATATAATATGGCAACACCTATCAGACCAATACCAACTCTTTATGGTGAAGACGCTAAAAGGTTCGTTGAAGCCGCAGAAGCCGCAGAGAGGAATTATAGATTTGGGAATGAATCAAGAGGAGGCTGTAAGGATTTGGAACAAAATTTTTAAGGGGTAAATGAATTTTATAGAAAATCAAAGAAAATCATAATTTCACGATTTTCTTTCCGTTGCTTATATATTCATTAAATTGCGCAGGCGACAAGAATTCCCATTGCTTCATTACAGAAGAGTCAGGTCCCTTCTTCCATCTCCGCAGTTTACTCAAAGCCTGGTTAATTACAGTTCCCTCCCTAAATATAAAAACGCTACGCCGGTCAATAATGACGCCTGTAAACATTCTGCGGGTATAAGAGTCTTTGTCAACCAAATCACTGTCCTTAATGCCATTCATAGACTTGCAATCCAATTTCAGCTCTACTGGAAGTAGGCGTTGACTTGTATATTTTCCAGTCCGACCATCAAAATCTGCGACACCTGCCATCAAGTCCATTGTCTTTTTGTGATTACCCCTATTGTCAGCCTCCTTCAAATCCACATCGACACATTTCATAGAAAGTATGTCTGTGGAAAAGCCAAACGTCCTTGATTTGTAGTCTTTCGCCAATATCTCACCAAACAGACGGATAAACCTCTTGTCACTCTGCAAGTTGTCGATGACAAGACTGCAATACACCATACTACTCCTCGTTTCCATACTCTTCCATTTTTTTGAATGCGATATTAAACGAGCCGAATATTTGCTCAATACTTTCGCCGAGGTCGTTAAAAACGAACAAGTCGGGCGATTGCTTGTCGGTATCGGCATAATAGAAGCGAGTGGCGGAAATCGTCTCTTCTTTCATTGCGATAGACTGTATCGCCGCAACCATATCTGGATTATGGCTTGAAATAAGAATTTTCACATCCAATATTTTATTCAGCATCACCATAATTTTGGCATACTCCACAATCCACTGGGGGTGCAAATGCACTTCCGGCTCATCTATTATAAACAAGGTGCCACGTTTGAGATGACCGTTACGGAGCAAAATGAGCAATTCGCCCAAAGACTTTATTCCAAGGGCTGCCTTTCTCAAAGGTATTTCCTTGCCATTCGACATCTTATAGCGGAACAGCTCGGTTTCGAGCAATGCCGGTTCGTTTTTCTTTAAATAAACGTCACCCCCAATGAGTTTCTGTATATATTCCTCTATCACTCCTGCCTCCTTGGGCATAGTCCCTACCACAGTTTTCAATTCTTTCTCTGTATCAGATGGGAATGAAAACCAATCGGTCTGATAATATATGGTGTTTCGTATGTCAAACAATGTCCGCACACCTTTGTTATCAATTATATTCTCATCGTCTTCATAGAATGAGATTTCTTCGGGCAGTTGGTCGCCGTTTCTGCCACTTAAAGCCGACAATACCTTATTAAAATTCTCTGCTGTCCTGTTGTTGACTCTTGAATGAAGCTCGGATATTATTCCGTCGTATCTTTTCTTTATTTGTTCCGACAGCGCATTCATAAAGACATCAATGTCATCGCTTTCGATATTGTCTATTCTGAAAGCGTCCGTAAGTTTGGCCTTCTTAGCTCCGAAAGAATTTTCCTCTTTGATGTTTCTCTCCACAGATTCGATATACCTGTTGATAAGGTCGTACATAATGTCTTTATTCAAGACTTTTCTCTTCCCTGTCTCGCTGACGTTTTGAAAGAGTGTCAAGTCCTGCAATATTGACAGTCTCAAACTTTGCGCGAGATATCTCATATCAGACAAGAGATAATCGATGCTGTCGATAGCCTCCTTTTCAAAATGTGTCACATAATCCACGGAGGCTTTTGCTATATAATAAAACCACCTTGATATAGTACTTTTCCCGCATCCATTGACACCCGTAAGCACGGTGATGCCGTCAATCTGCACCTCCGCACTCTTCACAGCGCAATAGTCTTTTAATATAAGTTTGTATTTACTCATACCTTTATCTCTTTATTTTGCTGCAAAGGTACAAAAAAATCAGGCATTCCGCCAAATAAAAAGAGAGAAATGTGAAATAATTTTCATATTTCTCTCTTTTCGGTACAAAAACAAGGATGTGGAGCCTTGTTGCCCCACATCCTTGTTGTGCGATGCGGAAAGGTTCCGCTTACTTGCCGTGGTTCTCGTCGGACACGGTGAGTTTTTTGCGGCCTTTAGCCCTTCTTGATGCCAGCACTTTACGGCCGTCTTTTGTGGCCATGCGCTCACGGAAACCGTGCTTGTTTACCCTTCTTCTGTTGTGGGGTTGAAATGTTCTTTTCATTTTTTATAATAGTTTAATTTGTACTTATATACATTGCTCACTGCATTCGCAAATGAAAAATGAAAAACGAAAAATGAAAAACAAGTGCGCTGGAACAGCGCTTAATTCTCAATTCTCAATTCTCAATTCCCAATTGGCGAAGCCGCGCTTCGCCGCTTTTGGGGTGCAAAGGTAGGTATAATTTCTGAAATACGCAAGAAAATCGGCAAAAATCAGCAAAACTTTTATGTTTTTTTCCGAAAAAGGGTAAACTTTGGTGTTAAAAGTCGCTTTTTTTACCACTTTCCGCCGTTAATTCAATAATTTTGTGTACCTTTGCAGCCGAAAAGTATAACATTTAAATTTTTAAGGTAATGATTAACTCACAGGAAATTAAGAAAGGCACTTGCATCCGTATGGACAATGCCATTTGGGTGTGCATCGACTTCCAGCACGTAAAACCTGGAAAGGGCAACACCGTGATGCGTACAAAGTTAAAGAACGTAACCGACGGCCGTGTGCTTGAGCGCACCTTCCAGATCGGCTTCAAACTCGAGGATGTGCGCATCGAGCGCCGCCCCTATCAGTATCTCTACAAAGAGGGCGACAGCTACATCTTCATGAACCAGGAGACCTACGACCAGGCCCCCATCGCCAAAGACCTCATCACCGGCGTTGACTATATGAAAGAGAGCGACATCGTGGAGGTGGTGACAGACACTACCGACGGCTCCGTGCTCTTCGCAGAGATGCCAGTGAAGACCAACCTCCGTGTTACTCACAGCGAGCCGGGCATCAAAGGCGATACAGCAACAAACGCCACAAAACCCGCCACTCTCGAGACAGGCGTGGAGGTGAGAGTGCCGCTGTTTATCAACGAGGGAGACCTGGTGCAGATAGACACACGCGACGGAAGCTATCTCAGCCGTGTTAAGGAGTGATAAAAGGCCGTAGGCCTAATTGTCAATTGTCAATTGTCAATTGTCAATTTGAATATGAAATATTCGATAATAGTGCCTGTATATAACCGCCCCGACGAGGTGGACGAGCTTTTGGAGAGCCTTTGCACACAGACGTGCAAGGACTTCGAGGTGGTTATTGTCGAGGACGGCTCCGCGACCCCTTGCAAGGAGGTGTGCGACAAGTATGCCGGCAAGTTAGATATCCATTATTATTATAAGGAGAATACTGGTCCGGGCTTGAGTCGCAACTACGGAGCAGAGAGGGCGAATAATGAGTTTCTAATCATTTTAGACTCAGATGCCGTGGTGCCGCCTCAATATATAGAGGAGGTGAATAAGGAGCTGGCGAGGGAAGATGCCGATGCTTTCGGCGGTCCCGACGCCGCCCACAATTCGTTTACCGACGTGCAGAAGGCCATCAGCTATTCGATGACCTCCTTTTTCACCACCGGAGGCATCCGCGGAAAGAAGAAACAGCTTGATAAGTTCTATCCCCGCTCATTCAATATGGGCGTGAGGCGCAAGGCATACCTTGACCTTGGAGGCTTTTCAACAGAGCGTTTCTCGCGAATGGCTCTCTACGGTGAGGATTTGGACTTTAGCATACGCATATACCGTGCAGGTTTGCGTTGCCGTCTTTTCCCCGAGGCCTGGGTGTGGCATAAACGCCGCACAGATATGGGTAAGTTCCGCAAGCAGATGTACAATAGCGGCATCGCCCGTATAAACCTTTACAAAAGGTATCCGGAGGCACTGAAACTGGTGCATGCACTGCCGGCACTGTTTACAGTAGGCGTTTTTGCACTCATGCTCATCTCGATAATAGGGCTGATAATGATGTTGTGCGACTCTCCGCAGCGTTGGCTCTGGCTTTTCGCACTGCCTTGGTTGCCTGTCATTCTCTATTCGTTGCTGCTCTTTATCGACTCGTGGCGCGAGAACCGCTCCTTGAAAATAGCTCTGCTCTCCGTAAAGGCAGCGTTCATTCAGCTGATAGCATACGGTTGCGGTTTTATTGAGGCCTGGTGGATAAGATGTGTCAAAGGCGACGACGGATACTATACAAGGAATACCAAGTGAGAGGGGGCAAGCTCCGCTTGCAGTGAGAGGTGGCAAAATCGGAGATTTTGCAGTAACTCCGTTCGCAGGCGCAGCTGAAAAAAGATGCAACCCTTAGCTGGCTCAGCAGAAAAATAGGGGAGGATATCGCAATAAACCTGATGAAGTATATTATATATAAGGTGTAGAGTATGATACAGGAGGATGTGAAGGCGGAGGCGAAGGTGCAGCCGGCAAGTAAGAGCATTAAGGAGTGGGCGGAAGACGACCGCCCGCGGGAGAAGCTCGACCGCATAGGGCCGCGCAACCTCACGAAAGCCGAGCTCCTCGCAATACTCATAGGAAGCGGAACACCCGAGGTGAGCGCCGTGCAACTTATGCAGGCAGTGCTCGCCGACTGCGACAACAGTCTGCAAAAGCTCGAAAGAAGGACAAAGGAGGAACTGTGCAAATATAAAGGCATAGGAGAGGCGAAAGCCATAACCATTCTCGCCGCCTGTGAGCTGGCAAGGCGCAGGGCGGAGGAGAAAGCAGAAGAATTGGAGGACATGAGCACACCCGCGGAGGTGTGGACATATATGCTCCCGAAAATGAGAGGACTCGTGAGCGAGGAGGCATGGGTGCTGCTGCTCAACAGCAGTTATAAACTCATCAAAGCGGTGAGGATAAGCAGCGGAGGACTCTCAGAAACCCTCGTGGACGTGAGATTAGTGATTAGAGAGGCGATACTCAACAACGCCACGGCAATTACTCTCTGCCATAACCACCCCTCCGGAACGCTAAGACCCAGCGACGCCGACGACCATATCACCACACAGGTGAACAAGGCCTGCAACTTGATGAGGCTGACACTCTCCGACCACGTGATAATCACGGAAGGAGGATACTATAGCTATAAGATGAGAGGGAAATTGTAAATCAGCGAAGCTGATTTACAAATTGACAATTGACAATTGACAATTGACAATGGGCTACGCCGACCTTTCTCACGCTCGGCAAAGAAAGCAAGCTTTCTCTGCACTCGCTTAACCGAAAGGTTGACAATTATGCGCCGTTCCGGTGCTTATCGCCTGACGGCGATGGAGGGGGCTGACGATTGATAAAAAAGGAATTGAGATGACAATAGAGGAGAAGACGAAGATTGAGGAGAGGATTGTTGACGTATTGAAGACGGTTTACGACCCGGAGATACCGGTGAACATCTTCGACCTCGGAATGATATACAAAATCGACGTGAAGGACGACGGGACATTAGACCTCGACATGACCTTCACGGCACCCTCGTGCCCGGCAGCCGACTTCATAATGGAAGACGTGCGCTCGAAAGTGGAAAGCGTGGAGGGAGTGACATCCGCCAACGTCAACCTCGTCTTTGAGCCGGCATGGGATCAAAGTATGATGAGTGAGGAGGCGAGAGTCGAACTGGGTTTCGATTGAAAGCTTTCAATCGAAACAGTGATAGGTGGCAAAATCGAAGATTTTGCAGTGATAGGTGGCAAGCTTCGCTTGCAGTAAAAGGTGCAGCAGGCGCAGGCTGATATAGAATTAAGTATGAGACGATGAAGAAGAATGTGTATTTTCTTTCCGACGCCCATTTGGGCTCTTTGGCCCTTCCGCACGCCCGCACGCGCGAGCGGCGGTTGGTGAGGTTCCTTGACGAAATCAAGGACAAGGCGTCGGCGATATACCTTCTTGGCGACATCTTCGACTTCTGGAACGAATACCGCTATGTGGTGCCGAAAGGGTTCACACGCTTCCTAGGCAAGATATCGGAACTCACCGACAGCGGCGTGGAGGTGCATTTCTTCATCGGCAACCACGACATCTGGACATACGGATACCTCGAGGAGGAGTGCGGAATGATAGTGCACAAAAAACCGGCGACACTCGAAATCCTTGGAAAACAGTTCTACCTCGCACACGGCGACGGACTCGGCGACCCCTCGAAGAAGTTCCAGTTTATCCGAAAAATGTTCCACAGCCGCTTCTGCCAGATAGCACTCAACACCATTCACCCGCGATGGGGAATGGCATTAGGACTCAACTGGTCGAAACACTCCCGCATAAGCCACGGCACCAGCGAGACGGAACCGGCGGAGCCATACAAAGGAGAAAGGAAAGAAATACTCGTGGACTACTCGAAAGAGTACCTCAAGACACACCCGGATATCGACTACTTCATCTACGGGCATCGGCATATCGAACTCGACCTGATGCTCACGAAAAAAGCACGACTGATGATACTCGGAGACTGGATCTACCAGTTCACATACGTGGTGTTCGACGGAGAGCATATAATGATGCAAGAATACGTGGAGGGGGAGAGCAAGCCGTAGTGCGAGCGGAGCTCGCAAATTGAGAATTGAGAATTGAGAATTGAGAATTAGAGCACCGTACCGGTGCAAGCGACGAAGTCGCAATTCATTATCCATTCTCCATTGTCCATTATCCATTGAAATTTAATATAAGTAGCAATATGGTTGAGAAGAAATTTAAGAGAACGACAGTGACGTCGGCGCTGCCCTACGCCAACGGCGGAGTGCATATAGGGCACTTGGCCGGTGTGTATGTGCCGGCAGACATTTATGTGAGATACCTTCGCTTGAAAGGCGAGGAGGTGATGTTTGTGGGTGGTAGCGACGAGCACGGCGTGCCTATCACCATCCGCGCCCGCAAGGAGGGCATCACCCCGCAGGACGTGGTGGACCGCTACCACACGATGATCCGCGACTCCTTCAAGGAGTTTGGCATCTCCTTCGACGTATATAGCCGCACGACATCAGAGACGCACAATAAGTTCGCCTCCGACTTCTTCCGCAAACTCTACGACGAGGGGAAGCTCGTGGAGGAGACATCGAAACAGTACTACGACGAGGAGGCACACCAGTTCCTCGCCGACAGATATATCACCGGAGAATGCCCCCACTGCCACAACCAAGGGGCCTACGGCGACCAGTGTGAGAAATGCGGACGCGACCTCGCGCCCACCGACCTCATCAACCCCCACAGCACCATCAGCGGAAGCACCCCGGTGATGAAAGAGACGAAAAACTGGTATCTGCCGCTCAACGAATACCAGGACTGGCTCAAGGAGTGGATACTCAATGAGCATAAGGAGTGGCGCCCCAACGTGTATGGCCAGTGCAAGAGCTGGCTTGACATGGACTTGCAGCCAAGAGCCATGACCCGCGACCTCGACTGGGGCATCCCCGTGCCGGTGGAAGGTGCGGAGGGAAAAGTGCTGTATGTATGGTTCGACGCACCCATAGGATACATCTCCAACACCAAGGAGCTCTGCGAGAGCAACCCCGAGAAATGGGGCACCTGGCAGAAATGGTGGCAGGACGAGGACACACGCCTCGTGCATTTCATCGGAAAAGACAATATCGTCTTCCACTGCATCATCTTCCCCGTGATGATGAAGGCACACGGAGGATATATAATGCCCGACAACGTGCCGGCCAACGAGTTCCTCAACCTCGAGAACGACAAAATTTCGACATCGCGCAACTGGGCCGTGTGGCTCCACGAATACCTCGTGGACATGCCCGGAAAACAAGACGAGCTGAGGTATGTGCTCACCGCCAACGCGCCCGAGACGAAAGACAACAACTTCACGTGGAAAGACTTCCAAGACAGGGTGAACAATGAGCTCGTGGCAGTGTATGGCAACTTCGTGAACCGTGCACTGCAGCTTACGAAGAAATACTACAATGGCGTGGTGCCGGAGCCGGGAGAGCTGCAGGACATCGACAAACAGGTCATCAGCGAGTTCCAAGGGGTGAAAGACGAGGTGCAGAGGCTCTTGGACAACTTCAAATTCCGTGAGGCACAGTTTGCCGCCATGGGAATGGCACGCACCGGCAACAAATACATCGCCGACTGCGAGCCGTGGAAGGTGGTGAAGACCGACCCCGATCGGGTGAAGACAATCCTCTATGTGTCGCTGCAAATCGTAGCCAACCTCAGCATCGCCTTCGAGCCCTTCCTGCCGCACAGCAGTCAGAGGCTCCGCGAGATGATAAATATGGACGCCTTCAAATGGGACGACCTCGGAAGCATCGAACTCCTGAAGCCTGGACACCAGCTCAAGGAGCCGGCACTCCTCTTCGAGAAGATCGAGGACGAGGTGATTGCCAAGCAGCTCCAGAAGCTCGAGGACACCAAGAAGGCCAACGAGGCTGCCACTCACAAGGCGAAGGAGATTAAGCCGACGATAGAATACGAGGACTTCGAGAAGATAGACATCCGCGTGGGACTCATCAAGGCTTGCGAGAAGGTGAAGAAGGCCAATAAACTGCTGAAATTCACCCTCGACGACGGCAGCGGCAAGGACCGCACCATCGTCAGCGGCATCGCCAAATACTATGAGCCGGAGCAGCTCATCGGAAAGAGGGTGTGCTTCATCGCCAACCTCGCACCGAGGAAGCTCATGGGCATCGAAAGTCAGGGGATGATCCTCTCGGCCGAAGACTTTGACGGCTCACTCCACGTGAGCGCTCTCGAAGAGACAGTGGTTCCCGGAAGTCAAGTGCTTTGACCCACGACGACACGGCTTTGACGCGGCACAAAAAGACAGAACATGTTTAAAACTATCCTTAACCAGGTTAAGCAATACAAGACGGCCTGCATAATCGCCCCGCTGTTGGCAATGGCGGAGGTGATTATCGACGTGCTGATACCCTATATCACCGCTGGGCTTATAGACAAGGGCATCAATGCCGGCGTTATCGAAAACGTGTATAAATACGGTGCGATAATGATCGCCTTGGCGTTCCTGAGCCTCTTCTTCGGCATCTGCAGCGCGAGGACGGCGAGCTACGCCAGTTCGGGTTTCGCCGCCAACCTGCGCAACGCGATGTATCGCAACATACAGACCTTCGCCTTCAGCGACATCGACAAGTATTCCACCTCCGGACTTGTGACGAGGATGACCACCGACGTGAGCAACCTCCAGAACGCCTGCCAGGAGATACTGCGCATCTGCGTGAGGGCCCCGCTGAGGCTCATCCTCTCGATAGCGATGTGCGTAATCATCAGTCCGCGCCTCAGCATCATCTTCATCATCGCATCGGTAATCCTCGCCCTCGCCTTGGGATACATCATCTCGCACGTGTCGAAACTCTATTCGCAGGTGTTTCAGAAATACGACGCCCTGAACCTCTGCGTGGAGGAGAACGTGTCGGCGATAAGAGTGGTGAAGGCCTTCGTGAGGGAGAACCACGAGATAAGCAAGTTTGACAAGGCAGCCCTCGCACTCTACGACCTGAATGTGAAGGCCGAGGGGCTGATGGCTTTCAACCACCCGATAATGAACACTGTAACCTACGGATGTATCATCGCCTTGTCGTGGTTTGGCGCCCACCTCATCGTAGGAGGCAGTCTCACCACCGGAGAGCTGGCATCCCTCTTCACCTACGTGATGAGCATACTGATGTCGCTGATGATGCTCAGCAATATCTTTGTGAGACTTTCCATGAGCGCCGCCAGCGGAAAGAGGGTGGCAGAGGTAATCGACGAGGTTACCGACATACGCAACCCCAAGAAACCCGAGATGGAGGTGAAAGACGGAGGCATAGAGTTCAACCACGTGTTCTTCAGCTACCAGATAGTGCCGGGCGAGACCAAGGAGGAGCGCAAGGCGAGGATGGAGAGCAAGCAGGAGGTGGACTTCGCCCTGCGCAATGTGGACCTGAAGATCCGCAAGGGCGAGACGGTGGGAGTAATCGGAGGCACCGGCAGCGGAAAGTCATCCTTCGTGAATCTCGTCAGCCGCCTCTACGACGTGTCGCGCGGAAGCGTCTTCGTGGGAGGCAAGGACGTGAGGAACTACGACCTTGAGACCCTGCGCAACAATGTGGCCGTGGTGCTTCAGAAGAATGTGCTTTTCAGCGGCACCATCCTCGACAACCTGCGCTGGGGAAAGGCCGACGCCACCCTCGACGACTGCAAGAAAGCCTGCCACGCCGCCTGCGCCGACGAGTTTATCGACCAGATGCCCGACGGCTACGACACACATATCGAGGAGGGAGGCTCCAACCTCTCCGGAGGACAGAAACAGAGGCTCTGCATCGCCAGGGCACTCTTGAAAAACCCCAAGGTGCTTGTGCTCGACGACAGCACCAGCGCCTGCGACACCGCCACCGATGCCAAAATCCAACGGGCTTTTCGCGAAAATATCCCCGGCACCACGAGGATTATCATCAGCCAGAGGATCTCGAGCGTGCAGAACTGCGACCGCATCATCGTGATGGAAGGCGGAAAGGTGGTGGGATACGACACACACGAGGCATTGCTCGGCAGCTGTGAGGTGTATAAGGAGATTTACAACATTCAAACGACGGAAGGAGGCGACTTCGATGAAAAAAAATAACACCCTTTTAAGGCTCACGGGATATGTGCTGAAAAACTATAAATGGGCATACCTCACGGTGATGATATGTATTCTGATATCATCGGCCGCAACCCTTTCGTCAACACTTTTCACCAAGACCCTCATCGACGACTATATCGTGCCGCTGACACAAGTGGATAACCCCGAATACAGCTCGCTCTGGCAGGTGCTATTCAAACTCGGACTTATTCTGGCCCTCGGAGTGATTTGCTCTTTCGCCTACAACAAGATAATGATTTATGTGAGCCACGGCACACTGCTGAAACTCAGGAAAGATATGTACTCGCACATGGAGCAGCTGCCGATTTCCTATTTCGACACACATAAGCACGGCGACATAATGTCAACCTACACCAACGATGTCGATACGCTGCGCCAGATGGTGGGGCAGAGTTTGCCGCAGGTGGTCAACTCGCTGATTACCATAGTGATAACCTTCGGTTCGATGCTTATCCTTAGCGTGCCGCTCTCTTTGGTGTCGGTGGTGATGGCAGTGCTGATGATGACCGCCACGAAGCAGCTTAGCAAACTCTCGCGCAAGCATTTCAAGGCACAGCAGCAGAGTCTCGCGGCAGTAAACGGATACGTGGAGGAGATGGTGTCGGGGCAGAAAATCGTGAAAGTGTTCTGCCACGAGCAGCAGGCCATCGACGACTTCGAGAAAATCAATGAGCAGTTGCGCTCCAGCTCCTACGACGCCAACCGCATGGCGAATATCGTGATGCCTGTGAACGGCAACCTCGGAACCATGGGGTATGTGCTTATCGCCGTCGTCGGTGCCACCCTCGCCCTCGGAGGATACGCCGACGTGAGCCTCGGAACGATAGTGTCGTTCCTCACCCTCAACAAAAACTTCACACAGCCCATATCGCATATCAGTCAGCAGATCAACAGCATCATATCGGCAGCCGCGGGAGCAGAGAGGGTGTTCGACATCATCGACCAGGAGCCGGAGGATGAAGGAGGAGAGGTGAGCATCACCGAAGACAAAGACACGAATATGTATTGGGTGGTGCCGGAGAAAATGACCGTCGGAGAGATAAGCAAAGACCGGCAGCCGGAGATAACCTACGAGGCACCGGGAATAAAAGCACCGGAGGGAACAAAACTCGTGAAAGTGGAGGGAGGCGTGAAATTCGACAATGCCGACTTCTCCTACACACCCGAGAAACAGGTGCTATTCGATATCTGCATCGATGCCATGCCCGACCAGAAAATCGCCTTCGTGGGTGGCACGGGAGCAGGAAAGACGACCATCATCAACCTCATCACACGCTTCTACGACATTCAGGACGGAAGCATCACCTACGATGGAATCGACATAAAAGACATCAAAAAGCGCGACCTGCGGCAGAGCCTCGGTATGGTGCTGCAAGAGACGAGACTGTTCACAGGCACGGTGATGGACAACATAAGATACGGAAAGCTCGACGCCACCGACGAGGAGTGCGTGCAGGCAGCGACACTCGTGGGAGCCGACGACTTCATACGCCGTCTCGCCGACGGATACAACACGATGCTCGACGGAGAGGGAGGAAACCTGAGCCAGGGAGAGCGGCAGCTCATCGCCATCGCCCGAACCGCCATCGCCGACCCGCAAGTGCTGATCCTCGACGAGGCAACATCATCCATCGATACCAGGACGGAGCAGATAGTGCAACAGGGCATGGACTCGCTGATGCAAGGAAGGACGACATTCGTGATTGCACACAGGCTCAGCACTGTGAGAAACTCGGATATGATTATTGTCATGGACCACGGAAGAATTATCGAGAGGGGCAACCATGATGAGCTAATACAGGCCAAGGGGAAGTATTATCAGCTTTATACAGGCAACGAGATAAATTAATTGACAATTGACAATTGATAATTGACAATTAAAACGGCTTCGCCGTTATTGAAATGAGGCAGGAAAGTAAGGATATGGCAGCTAAGTTTAAGAGGTATCTTAGGCTTGAGCGTAATTTCACGGCCAACACCGTGGAGGCATATATGCGTGATATTGAGAAGCTGCTGATATTCTTGGATGACAAAGGGATATATCCCGACCGTGCCACCCTTGACGACTTGCGGGAGTTTGCAGCCACCCTCCACGACCTCGGCATCGGACCGCGCTCGCAATGCCGGATTCTCAGCGGAATAAGGTCTTTTTACGGTTTTCTCGTGGAAGACGGATATATGGACAGCAACCCCACGGAGCTTTTGGAGTCGCCGCAGATAGGCGAGCATCTGCCCGAGGTGCTTTCCACTGCCGAGATAGACAGTATGGAGGCAAGCATCGACCTCAGCGACCCGCTCGGACATCGCAACCGCGCCATTATCGAGACCCTTTTCAGTTGCGGACTGCGCGTGAGCGAGTTGGTGAACCTGAAGCTCTCCGACCTCTTTTTGGACGACGGATATGTCAGGGTGCTTGGAAAAGGGCGCAAGGAGCGGCTCGTGCCTATTTCTGAAAGAGCCATAAAGGAGCTTCGCAACTGGTTTCAATGGCGCAGCGGTTTCAAAATAAAGAAAGGAGAAGAAGATTATGTGTTTTTGAACCAGCGCGGCGCACATCTCACGCGCACGATGATACTGATTATGATTAAGAAGGTTGCCGAGGAGGCGGGCATCACAAAGACTATCAGTCCACACACCCTCCGCCACAGCTTCGCCACCGCCCTCCTCGAAGGAGGGGCCGACCTGAGGGCCATCCAGGCAATGCTCGGACACGAAAGCATCGGAACCACCGAGATATACACCCATATCGACACCACGCAACTTCGGGAGGAGATACTGCATCACCATCCGAGAAATCTATAAAAATCACGGTTTTATCGGGCTACGGTTTTTAATTAGTTTTGTAACTCGTCTGTTTTTACGATTGGTAGTTTTTTTGCTCAGATGCTTTTTAGTACAGACAGTGTTTCTGAAAACTTTTCGGTTATATTAGTTCTTGTATGGAAGTTTCATTTCTTCCGTATTAGCGTCAGTCCGTCGCGCAGAGGGAGAATGACTTTTTCCACTCGTTGGTCTTGTGCGATGAAATCGTTGAAATTCTCTATTCCCTGTGTCATCTGGTCTTTAGAATGCGGGTCTTCCACCACATGGCTGTCCCAGAGGGTATTGTCAGCGATGATGAAACCGCCAGGGCGCAGGATGCCCATAGTCATTTCGTAGGTTTCTATATACCGCCTTTTATCCCCGTCGATGAATGCCATATCGAAAGTGATGCCGAGTTTGGGGGCTTCGGTGACCACATCCCCGATGAAAAGGCGGATTTTATCGGCCACGTCGGAGCCGCCAATCCATTTTCGGGTAAAATCCTCGATTTCATCGTTAATCTCGAAAGTATATACCATTCCATCGTTTTGCAGTCCCTGCGCCATACAAATCGCGCTGTATCCACTGAACGTGCCGGCCTCAAGGATATTTTTCGGTCGGATCATCTCCACGAGCATCTTGAGCAAGCGTCCTTGCAGATGCCCGCTCGCCATACGGCCATTCAGAATGTGGATGTTGGTTTCGCGCCACAGACGGTGCAAATACTCACCCTCCTCATCAATGTGACTTAGGATATACTCTTCAATATTCATAACAATAACTTTGCGAAGCCTTACTGCAAGCGTCAGCTTGCCACCTCTCACTGCATCGGCTTGCCGATGCCACCTCTCACTCTGATTGCTTCCACGGCAAGCCTGTAGGAATCGAGTCCGAAGCCGCATATTACTCCGAGGCATGCCGATGAAATCATTGATTTATGTCGGAATTCCTCTCTCTTGTGTACGTTGGAGATATGCACCTCCACCACCGGGGTTTTCAGACTTCTGATGCAGTCTTGCAGTGCTATGCTCGTATGGGTGTATGCCCCGGCGTTAAGCACTATGCCGTCGTAGGTGAACCCAGTCTCTTGCATCTTATTTATCAGCTCGCCTTCGATATTGCTCTGATAATATTCTATTTCTATTTCGGGATATTCGGCTTTGAGCTTGGGCAGATAGCTCTCGAAGGAGTCGCTGCCATAGATTCCCGGTTCACGCTGGCCCAGCAGATTCAGATTAGGGCCGTTGATAATCATTATTTTCATATTCCTGCAATTTGTTTGTCGATACTTTCTATTACCGCTGCAAAAGTAATAATAAAAATTCAGATATCACAATTTTTTCCCTCTTTTCTTGCTTTTTGACAAAGATTGATTAAGTTGAAATTAAAAAAATCAAATTTATTCCGTTTTCTTTGCCCGTCTCAAAAAAAAACTGTACCTTTGCAGAAAATAAAGAAAGATTATAAGTATGGGAAAATTCGTCAATCCTTTCACCGATATCGGTTTCAAGAAAATATTTGGTCAAAAAGTTACCAAAGACTTGTTAATTTCTTTCCTTAACAGCCTGTTATTAGGGAATCACGAAATTGTGGATTTGCATTTCTTAGACAAGGAAAAAATACCACAGACATGGGAGGAAAAGAGGCTGATATACGATGTATATTGCGAAACCTCGAATGGGGAGCGGATTATAGTTGAGATGCAGAACAATCGCCAACCGTTATTTTTAAACCGTGCTATATACTACGTTGCCAGTGCTGTTTGTGAACAAGTGGGGCGCGGTGAAAAGTATGAATTCGATGCTGTTTATGCTGTATGCTTTATGAATTTCAGAGAGAAAGATTTACCAGGTAAGCTGCGTACAGATATGGTGTTAGCAGATAGTGAAACAAATGAGGTGCTTAGCGACCGCATGCATTTTATTTTCCTTCAATTGCCTTTCTTCGATAAGGAAGAGAGTGAATGCGATAATTATTTTGAACGTTGGATTTATGTACTTAAGAATATGAGTAATTTAAGCAGAATGCCTTGGGTGGTGCAGGATGGAGTCTTTGCAAAACTTGCAGAAATTGCCGATGTGGAACGTATGTCAGACAAGGAAAGAAGAGTGTATGATGAAATGCTGAAAGTTTATCGTGATTACCACGGGATTATGGATGGTGCTAAAATAGAAGGCAGAGAGGAAGGCAGAGAAGAAGGCAGAGCTGAAGGCTTGGAGGAAGGCATGGAAAAAGGCAGAGCAGAAGGTAAAAAGAATACGGCAATTGAAATAGCCAAGAAGATGAAAAAGAAAGGGATGGATATTGATTCAATAAAGGAATTAACAGATTTATCCGCCGAAGAAATCGAGGCAATAAAAATTGATAGTTAAGACCTTCCTCAAAGGAAAAGATGGCAACAGTTACATTAAAGGAAAGGCAGACGGCGACGATGAAGAATGCTTTGGAAGATATTCTGATGGCAATTTCGTGGTCGGATCTTTCGAGAAAATATTTCGGGAAGTCTAATTCCTGGTTGTATCACAAACTCGATGGGGTGGATGCAGAGAAGAACCCAGTGGAATTCACTGAGGAAGAGAAATATATGCTTAAGGGAGCCCTTAACGATTTGGCCGACCGCCTGCGGAGGGCTTCAGAGAGAATACAGTAGAGAATTATGAAAGAGACAAGACAGAATAAAGTGGCGAGGCTGCTGCAGAAAGAGCTGAGCCTGATCTTCCAGGAACAGACGAGGAAGACACACGGCACGATGGTGTCGGTGACAAGGGTGAAGATAAGCCCCGACATGAGCATTTGCACCGCTTACTTGAGCATTTTCCCCTCGGAGAAAGGCGAGGAGATACTCGAAAATATCAAGGCGAGCGAAAAGACGATAAGGTATGTGCTGGGACAGAAAGTGAGATACCAGCTCAGGATAATCCCCGAGTTGAGGTTCTTCATCGACGACAGCCTCGACTATATCGACCGTATCGACGAACTCCTGAAGCAGGACGCCGAGAAACATCCACATACAGAAACAAGCGAGGAAGAAGAGAGCGAAAAAGCAGAGGAGAACGAGAAAAACGAAGAGGGCGAGGCATAAGAGGCATCGGCAACGACAGTAAGATGAATTTCCCATTCTACATAGCAAAACGGTATCTCTTCTCGAAGAAGAGCACACACGTCATCAACCTCATCAGCGCCATCAGCGTCATCGGAGTGGCAGTGGCCACAATGGCGATGGTGGTAACACTCAGCGTGTTTAACGGTTTCAAGGACATGGTGGCATCCTTCTTCACCAATTTCGACCCGCAGATCAAGGTGATGCCCATTACCGGAAAGAGCGTGGCCGCCGATGACCCCATACTCACCGAAATCAGGAAACTGCCCGAAATCGACGTTGCCACAGAATGCGTGGAAGACCAGGCCCTCGCCGTATATGGCGACCGTCAGGCGATGGTGAAAATCAAAGGCGTGGACGACAATTTCGACGAGCTGACACATATCAGGGAACTCCTCTATGGCGACGGAGAATTCGAACTGCATGCCGCCAACCTCGAATACGGCATCTTGGGCATAAGGCTCGCCGAGGAACTCGGAACCGGAGTGACATATCAGCACCCGCTGCATATCTATGCGCCAAGGAGGGAGGGGCAGCTCGACATGACCAACCCCGAGGACGGCTTTGAGGAAGACTACCTCTATTCGCCGGGAGTGGTGTTTGCGGTGAAACAGGCGAAATACGACAAGAACTATATCATCACCTCGATAGGTTTCGCGCGCTCCATCTTCGCACAACAAGGAATGCTCACGTCGTTGGAGTTGAGGCTCAAGCCCGGCTCCGACTTCGACAAGACGAAAGAGAAGATAATAGAGATAGCCAACGGGAAATTCAAGGTGCAAGACCGCTATGAGCAGCAGGAGGAGACATTCAAAATTATGGAGATAGAAAAATTCCTCGCATATATCTTCCTCACCTTCATACTTATCGTGGCCTGCTTCAATATCGTGGGAAGTCTGTCGATGCTCATCGTGGATAAGAAAGACGACGTGGTGACACTGAGAAACCTCGGGGCGTCGGACAAACAGATAACAAGCATCTTCCTTTTCGAGGGAAGACTGATAACGGTGATGGGAGCCATTCTCGGTATAATACTCGGACTGCTGCTCTGTTTGTTGCAACAGCAATACGGTTTTGTGAAACTCGGAAAGTCGAGCGGCAGCTTTATTGTTGACGCCTACCCCGTGAGCGTGCACCCCATCGACATCGTGGTAATCTTCATCACTGTAGTGGTCGTGGGATTCGTGGCAGTATGGTACCCCGTGAGGTACTTTAGCAAGCGGTTGCTTGGCACGGGAACGGCTTCGCCGAATTGACAATTGTCAATTGATAATTGACAATTAATACCTTGCAGCGACATCACTTGCTCGCAATGGATAATGAAAAATGATGCGACTTCGTCGCAATGGAAAATGGATAATGGAAAATGGATAAGAAAGAGTTGACCCCGATGATGGCGCAGTTCTTCAGCCTTAAGGCTAAGCATCCCGACGCCTTGCTGCTATTCAGATGCGGCGACTTCTACGAGACTTATTGCGACGATGCCGTTGTGGCGTCGAAAATTCTTGGCATCACACTCACCAAGCGCAATAATGGCAAGAATGGAGCCTCGTCATCAGAAATGGCCGGCTTCCCCCACCATGCCCTCGACACCTATCTGCCAAAACTCATAAGGGCAGGAAAACGAGTGGCCATCTGCGACCAGCTCGAAGACCCGAAACTCACCAAGAAACTCGTGAAGAGAGGCATCACCGAACTGGTTACGCCTGGCGTGGCTATCGGCGATAACGTATTGAATTACAAGGAAAACAATTTCTTGGCGGCAATCCATTTCGGCAAGGCATCGTGCGGAGTGGCGTTCTTGGACATCTCCACAGGAGAGTTTCTCACCGGCGAAGGCACCTTCGACTATGTGGATAAACTGCTCACCAACTTCTCGCCTAAGGAGGTGTTGTACGACCGCAACAAGAAAGACGAATTTATAAGACGCTTCGGCAGCAAATACTTCACTTTTGAGCTTGAGGACTGGGTGTTTACCACCGAGAGCGCAAGGGGTAAGCTGCTCAAGCATTTCGGAGTGAAAAACCTCAAAGGCTTCGGCGTGGAGCACCTCAAGGAAGGCATCATCGCAAGCGGAGCCATACTCCAATATCTCGAAATCACACAGCACACACATATATCCCATATCACCACCCTCTCGCGCATCGAGGCAGACAAGTATATGCGCATCGACAACTTCACCTTCCGCTCTTTGGAGCTGCTGCAGCCCATGAGCGAAGACGGTTGCTCGCTTATCGACATCATCGACAAAACAGTGTCGCCGATGGGAGCGAGGATGCTCAGGCGGTGGATGTCGTTTCCGCTCAAGGAGGTGCAGCCCATCAACGACCGGCACGACGTGGTGGAATACTATTTCAAACACCCTGACTTCAAGAATATCTTGGATGACAGTTTCCGGCGCACCGGCGACTTGGAGAGGATTGTGTCGAAGGCTGCTGTGGGGAGGATCACGCCGAGAGAGGTGCTGCAACTGCATACCGCCCTCGTGGCTCTCGTGCCAGTGAAAAACGCGTGTATGGAAGCCGACAACAAGGTGATAAACAGGCTTGGCGAACAGATAAACCTTTGTGAGACACTGCGCGACAGGATTGGCAGGGAGATACAAAACGACCCGCCGCAGCTCGTGGCAAAAGGAGGAGTGATACGCGACGGAGTGAACGCGGAGCTCGATGAATTAAGGCAAATAGCATTCAACGGCAAGGACTACCTTCAAAAGATACAACAGAGAGAAACCGAAAAGACGGGCATCGCAAGTCTTAAAATCGGCTACAACAATGTGTTCGGCTATTATCTTGAGGTGCGCAACACATATAAAGACAAGGTGCCGGCGGAATGGATAAGAAAACAGACCCTCGCGCAGGCAGAGAGATATATCACCCAAGAACTCAAGGAATACGAGGAAAAAATCCTCGGGGCAGAAGAGAAAATCATCGCCTTGGAGACACAGCTCTTCAATGAGCTGGTGATTGCGATGCAAGACTATATCCCGGCGATACAGATTGACGCCAACCAAGCCGCCTGCCTCGACTGCATGCTCTCCTTCGCAAAGGTGGCAGAGCAATACAGGTATGTAAGACCCGTGATAGAAGACAGCGACGTATTGGAAATAAAGAAAGGAAGGCACCCCGTGATAGAACAGCAATTGCCGCCGGGAGAGCCGTATATACCCAACGACATCTATTTAGACAGCGACACACAACAGATAATCATTATCACCGGTCCCAACATGGCAGGTAAGTCGGCTTTGCTTCGCCAAACCGCCCTGATAGTGCTGCTCGCCCAAATAGGATGCTTTGTACCCGCTGAAAGCGCGAAAATCGGACTCGTGGACAAGATTTTCACCCGTGTGGGAGCGTCTGACAATATCTCCCTTGGAGAGTCAACATTCATGGTGGAGATGACCGAGGCCGCGAATATCCTCAATAATATCTCGCAACGCTCGTTGGTGCTTTTCGATGAGTTGGGCCGCGGCACCAGCACCTACGACGGCATCTCCATCGCCTGGGCCATCGTGGAGTATCTTCATGAGAACGGCAAGGCCAAACCACGCACCCTCTTCGCCACCCACTACCATGAGCTCAATGAGATGGAGAAGCATTTCAACAGGATTAAAAACTACAACGTGAGCGTGAAGGAGAGCAACGGCAAGGTGATTTTCTTGCGCACACTCGAAAAGGGAGGCAGCGAGCACTCCTTCGGTATCCACGTGGCAGAGATTGCGGGAATGCCAAAGAGCATCGTGAAAAGGGCGAATGTGATACTCAAGGAACTGGAGCAGGACAACAGCGGGGTTGGCACCGGAGCGGCGAAGCCCACGGCCAACATCGCCAACACGCGGGAGGGCATGCAACTGTCGTTCTTCCAACTCGACGACCCCGTGCTGTCGCAAGTCAGAGACAGCATTTTAGGACTTGACGTCAACAACCTCACACCTATAGAGGCACTGAATAAACTTAATGAGATTAAGAAGATTATCACCGGTGGCAGAGGATAAGCCATTTCTTATTGGCGGCATCGGTGGTGGCGAAGATAAATGCCGTTCCACCGTCTTTCAAGTGGAGCTTTTTCGCTAATTCCTCCGCTTTCATCGGAAAGTTGCGCACTGCTACATTGGCATGAGTGATGCCAGAAAGGGCAGTGCGCAACTCTTTGTTATTCAACGATGAAACCGTGGAAATGCGAAATGCTCTGCCCGGAAACGATGCTGCCGGTTCCTTGGAGATGAAGAGATGGGAGTTACGGGCGATTTCAACGGTGCCGGTGGCGGCGGGTAGGATGTCGAAACAGCCTGCTTTCATCACCGATGCATTCGGCTCATAAAGCCATTGCGCCTCTTGTAACGACAATTGTTGAGGCTCCGTTGAAATGGGATTTGTGAAAATATTTCCGCCGTCAGACCTGTGGAAAGTGAAGATTTCATCGTCGTTTACGCATACCACTTTCACTTTCTCCGAAATTTCTAGTTTTATCACAAGCAACAGTTCCTTGCACTCGTTTTTCACGGCCACGATATGCACTTCCGCCACATGCCCTCTCATCTCTTCCAAGGCCTTGGTGATGTCGAGCATTGGCGAGAGTTTGATGATTATAGTATCAGCTTTTTCCAAGAGCAGCGGCAGGTGGAGAGCCGCATCCGGGTGGCAGTCGCTCAGCGACACCATTTTCTTGCCGTGAGCGTCGCGACGGGCAGGGTCGAGGTAAATCACGGTGAAATGGCTGTTTTGTGACTGCAAATATTCGATTCCATCGCCACAAATAACCTCGGCTTTGGCTAAACCCAACAGTGGCAAGTTGTGGCGCAAGGCATCACAAAGCACGGGCTGTTGCTCCACAATGGTTTGGTTGTCGAACGCCTTGGCTATGAAAGAGAAATCCACTCCAAAGCCGCCAGTAATGTCGATAAAAGAGGAATTGGCGTCCGGAGTGTTATTGTCGCTGGAACTGACACAGCCCTCAAATTTCTTCTCTCCGTTGGAATCGGAAGAACTGTTGGAATCGGAAGAATCGTTGGCATCAGAAATGTCGTTGTAATCGGAAGAGCCGTTGGTATTAGTTTTTCCGTTGAAACCGAGGTTTTTTATTAGTTGAGCCTTGTATTTTGCCGTTTTTTCCGATGAGCATTGTTCCATGGAGAGTCGGGGAGGGTAGAGGATGCCGTCGATGGAAGCGTAGGAAGGCAGTTTTTGTTTTGCTTTCTGCCACCCTTCTATTTGTTGCAGTGCGAAGGGCATGTCCACTCCGTCACTCCCCGCTTTCGTGAGTGCCAGCTTATTCACATCCTCTTCCCTGTGTTTCAGTATAAACTCTTCCGTCTCCGTCATAACCCATCTTGTTTTTTCGCCGTAAATGTCATTATTAGCGTAAATTATAAAACTTTCAGTCGATTATTACTTATAACCCTACGCGAGCGTCAGCGAGCAAATTAATTCTCAATTCTCAATTCTCAATTCTCAATTCTCAATTCTCAATTCTCAATTCTCAAATCTCAAATCTCAAATCTCAAATCTCAAATCTCAAATCTCAAATCTCACGGTACCGGGTCGTATCCGCTTCCTCCCCATGGGTTGCACCTGAGTATTCTCCATATTGCGAGGGCGAGTCCTTTTATAGGTCCGTGTTTCATCAAGGCCTGTTTCGCGTATTCCGAGCAGGTGGGTGTAAAGCGGCATGCCGGGGGTGTGAAGGGGCTTATGCACCTTTGATAAAATATTATAGGCAAGCATAATAGCTTTGCAATCCATTTACCTATCTTCTTCATCTCTTTCTCCCGAAACGGATTTTATACCCCAAGTCCTTTCTTTATTATCTCTTTTCCCCGAGTTGAATTTTATATCCCGTGTCCTTTCTTTATTATCTCTTTTCCCTTAAGTGGATTTTATTCTGCGAGTCCTTTTTTCTTTAGTTCCTTTTTCGCTTTGGCGAGTTGTTTTTGGAATCCTTCGTCAGCGTGTAAACGTGCGAAAGCCGCTGATGAGGCTATGCGTGCCGCATTAACGTCGCTTTGGTAGTGAAATCCCACGATGACCCTGCTTTCGCCGTATTCATACCCGGCTTTAAGAATTTCGTTCTGATGTTGCGGGAAGAGTTCCACGAGTATCAATGCCACCATCCATCCCCGTGCGGTATGTCCGGAGGGGTATGAGCCGTTGTGTCGCAAATCCTCTTCTTCGCCAGGTATGGATGTGCTTTCATTGAAGAAGGCATACGGTCGTGTGCGGTGGTATTTCTTTTTTCCTTTTTTCACGGAGTTACCGCCTGCTCCTATTCCTTGTTTCAGCAGGTTGTATGTTTCTGGCGTTTCTTCTTCAGACAGTGTGCATCCCAATGCCGGTGCGAAGTATTCGAGCATATAGATAGTTGTCCAGTTGGCGTCTTTAACTGCCTGTGCTCCCCTTTCGGTGTCTCTTTGCATTTTTCCCCATTGATACCTCAGCACGTCGGCAGTGAATGCGATACTGCTTTCTTTGGGCGGTGCGGGCAAGAAATAAGTTTCATCTGGCAGTTCATCTGCCTCGAGGAAGGTCTGTGGCTTCCATTCTTTTTGTTTACAGCTGTTTTCTGTTTGTTGTGCCATTCCGGGCAGTGCCGCAAGGAGCGTTAATGCTAATATTAGTTGTTTCATTTCTTTGTGTTAATGTAAGTTTGTAATTCAGGTGCAAACTTACGAAAAAAAATCGACATGTGGCATTGTTTTCCTAAAAAAAATGCCTTTTGGAGCTTAAATCAGGTTATATTTAATCAAAAAGCCCCCGTTTCGCAACGGAGGCTTTTCTTAAACAATAACAAATAACTATTAACTACTAACCTAACTAAAACTGTATGTATCTATGAATAAAGTCATTTAACTTCCTTTTTCTGGTGCAAAGATACTACAGATTTTTTAGTTGTCAATGCTTTTTTGTGAAAAAAACCGTCAGTTTTTAACTTCTTAACTGATTTTTCGGATTTTACTTGCATATATGCAATTATCTCAATTGGAAATTGTCTAATTTTTTTAGAAAATATTCCTTGAAGTCTTTCCAATGGTAGTATGGGAAGATGTCTGTTTTGAGGTCTTCAGTCACTGCCACCTCGTCTTCGTTGAGCAGCACTTTCACCAGCACGTCGCCGTCGGAGGGTGAGGAGCGGTAGAAAATGAACTGTATGTTGGCAGCCATAGGCACGAACTCATACATTCTCCATTTTTCTGCTATGTTGTCGAAGTCGGTGTCGTCGAGCATTTTGTCTCTTCCTCCTATGCCAAGGAGGCACACCATAGGACAGATCATCGTGTCGTGTCCGAAGCGCAGCGTGGCTCCCGGTTTGGGCAGTGCTATGCAGCTGTCGGCTTTGGTGATGATGTCGCGCAGTAGGAAGCGCTGGCTGTATGGCATCTTCCCTTGTGTCCACAGGTTGCTGCCGTAGTTGATAAACCATCCTGCGTTTTCTTTTTCATAGCAGGCATATAGTTGGTCGTTGTCGAAGAGGTCGTATAAGGAAATTTCTTTTCTCTCGTCGAGGCTCTGCATGTTAACGGCAATGCTGTAGAGGCGATACACGAGCTTGTCTTTGTTTACCATTTTATTCACGTATGCCGTGTCGTTGAAAATCTTGGTGAACATGGATTTGAACAAAGGCATTTTTGTCTGTTCCCACTTCCATTCGAGTTCTTGTGCCGCCTTTTTTCCTTTTACGTCTCCGAGGTTTTCCCTTCCCCCTGCCATGAACCACATATCGCGGTCGCTGGCGTCGCTCCATATTCTCAGGTTGTTGTATCTTCTCATCATTTCGAGAAGCTCATTTTCCATGGAGAGGATACACCTGACGACGGTGCTGCTTCGAGCCTCTATTCTCACTCCTCCTTGAAACACTTCGGGGAAGCGGTCGGCCATGCGCCCTCCAATCTCCCGGTGTTGTTTTGCGCCGAGTGATGTGAGTTCTCCTAATCGCTTGCGTGAATGGTCGTTGATGACGCGCAGTTTTTTGAGCAGCTCTTGTCCGTATTTTGTGAGTGTCTTTGCGCTGTCGGCTTTTTGTAATACCTCTACCAGGTATTTATAGTCGTCTCTTCCTATCAGCCACCTGGAGCCGTGTCTCCCGTAGTGGCTGATGTAGAACGGGCGTTTGCCCTCGGGTGCCGGTGTGAGTTGTTTTGTGGGCCCCGGGTAGGCTCTATACATACATCCTGCGAGGTTGTTGTCTTTGCTTATAGCTTCTTTAGCTGAGATGTCAGCATCGGCTGTTGTCTGCGCTGTGGCTGTCAGGGCGAATGCCGTGAGCATGGTCACGACAGCCGCGGATAAAGTCTTCCTTAATGTCATTGCTTATCAGTTTTACGTTTATCTTTGGGGTCTTGTTCTGTGAGTTCGTCGGTGAGCAGTTGCATGAGTTGTTCGCTCGTCAGTCTTAGTTTGAATTCTCCTCCCATGGCCACGGTGATGCCTCCTGTCTCCTCGCTCACCACGATGACCACGGCGTCGCATTTCTCCGACATTCCAAGGGCTGCCCTGTGGCGCAGTCCCAAACTTTTGGGTATGTCTCTGTTGTGGGAGATGGGCAGGACGGCTGCCGCTGACTGTATCCTCTTTCCTGTAACAATCATCGCTCCGTCGTGTAGAGGTGAGTTTTTGAAGAAGATATTCTCTATGAGTCTTTGGTTTATCTCTGCGTCGATTCTGTCGCCGGGGTTGTTTACGAGTTTATACACGTCGTTGTTTCTCTGTATCACGATGAGTGCTCCGACCTTTTCTTTCGACATACTTTCGCATGCCATGACTATGGGTGAGATGACATTCACGACGATGTCGTCTTTATTTGACACGTTTTTGTTTTTTCCGAAGAACTTGTGTATGAACCCCATCTGCTCCCTTGTGCCGAGGTTGTATAGGAACTCCCTTATCTCCTGCTGGAAGATGATGATGAGTGCGAGCACACCGACGCTGATGAGTTTGTCCATTATGGCTCCGAGGAGGCGCATCTCAAGTATGCGGCTCACGAAGAGCCAAATCACGAGGAAGACGAGCACTCCGAAGAATACATTCAGTGAGCGCGTATCCTTCATCAGCCGGTAGGTATAGTAGAGCATCAATGCCACCAGCAGTATGTCGATAATGTCTTTGAGTCCTATGTCGAGCATTCCAGATGTTTTATTACCGTTATTGTTTGCCTTGCCGCCTTTGGGTCGTGCACTCTGAGTATTGCCGCCCCTTTGATTAGTGCGGCTGCATGGAGTGCTGTGGTGGCTTGCAGCGTGTCGTCGGCGGTGGCGCCGATGGCTGTTTGCAGCATCGACTTCCTCGACACCCCGATGAGAATGGGCAGTTGCAGCACGCTGAGTTTTTCCATTTCTGCCATGATGTGCCAGTCGTCGGCATTTGTTTTTCCAAAGCCTATGCCCGGGTCGAAGATGATGTCTTTCTGTCCTTTCGCCCTTAGCATGGCGATATCTTTGGCTGCGGTGATGAGCATCTGCTTGATTGTCGCCTCTTGGGATGTCAGCACGTATGGCAGTCCTGTTTTTGCTGCGAGGTCGGCCATTTTCGGGTCTTTCATCCCGCTGATGTCGTTGATGATCATCGGTCCGTAGAGGTCTGTCGCCTGCTTCGCCACTTCTGCCCTGTATGTGTCGATGGAGAGGGGCATGTCGGGGAGAGCCTGTCTTACTGCTTTCAGTGCTACGAGCAGTCGTCGGCATTCCTCCTCTTCTGTCGGTGGAGTGCTGCCGGGCCGTGTAGAACAGGCTCCGATGTCGATGATGTCGGCGCCTTCTTCTTTCAGCCGGACGGCTCTTTCAGCGATGTCGGGAGTGCCTTGCACACGGCTCGGGGCATAGAAGGAGTCGGGTGTGGCATTCAGGATACCCATCACGAGCGGCCGCTGCGTGGAGAGCAGTCTGCCGCCGATGTTTATGCTGTATCCTTCGTTGTTTATCATCCCGTATTATTTATTCAGTTTCCATGTCGCTCCGTCCTTGGTGTCTTTCACCTCGAAGCCGGCGGCGGCGAGCTCATCGCGTATCTTGTCGCTTGTGGCCCAGTCTTTCTCTGCTTTTGCCTTTGCCCGGAGTTCGAGCACCATGTCCATGACTTTTGCGAATGCCTCTTCTCTGGCGTTGCCGTTTTGTCCTTTCTCCTCTTTGAGTCCGAGGAGGTCGAAGGTGAAGAGGTGCATGGTGTCGCTGAGGCTTTGGAGGTCGTCGGCGCTGATATCGAGTTTATGGTCGGCTATACTGTTGATGACGTGGCATGCGTCGAAGAGCGAGCTGATGACGATGGGTGTCATCAGGTCGTCGTTCATGGCGTCGTAGCATTTTCTCGGCAGTTGCTCCACGAGCTGTTTCACTTCGGGCGATGACTCTTTTGCGGTGCGGTTGGCCAAGCGTTTGAGGTTGCTGATGCCCTCCATGAGCCGGTCGAGACCTTTCTGCGATGACTGCAGTGCCTCGTCGGAGAAGTCAACGGTTCCTCTGTAGTGTGCCGAGAGGATGAAGAAGCGTATCGTCATCGGCGAGTAGGGTTGTGTGAGGAGTTTGTGGTTGCCGGTGAAGAACTGCTCGAGTGTGATGAAATTTCCGAGGCTCTTTCCCATCTTCTGTCCGTTGATGGTGATCATGTTGTTGTGCATCCAGTATTTCACCATTTGGTCGCCTTGTGATGCCACTGCCTGCGCTATCTCGCACTCGTGGTGTGGGAATACGAGGTCCATGCCTCCTCCGTGGATGTCGAAGTGGTCGCCGAGATATTTTCTTCCCATGGCGGTGCATTCGCAGTGCCACCCGGGGAAGCCGTCGCTCCAGGGTGAGGGCCATCGCATGATATGCTCCGGCTGTGCTTTTTTCCATAGTGCGAANTCGGCCTGGTTGCGCTTCTCTGTGGTTCCTTCTAGCTCACGGGAGTTGTTGATCACGTCGTCGAGGTTTCTGCCGGAGAGCACTCCGTAGTGGTATTTTTTATTGTATGCCTCGATGTCGAAATACACGGAGCCGTTGCTCTCGTATGCGAAGCCGTTGTCGAGGATTTGTTTTACGAGCTGTTGCTGTTCGATGATATGTCCTGTGGCGTGGGGCTCGATGCTTGGGGGCAGCACGTTGAGTGCTTCCATCGCCTTATGGTAGCGGTTGGTGTAGTATTGCGCTATCTCCATGGGCTCGAGTTGCTCAAGTCGTGCCTTCTTCTCTATCTTGTCGTCGCCTTCGTCGGCATCGTGCTCCAGATGGCCCACGTCGGTGATGTTTCTCACATACCTCACCTTGTATCCGATGTGTTTGAGATACCTGAAGAGGATGTCGAAGGTGATGGCGGGGCGTGCGTGCCCAAGGTGCGGGTCACCGTAAACTGTTGGTCCGCAGACGTACATTCCCACGTTGGGGGCGTTAAGAGGCTTAAACGGCTGCTTTGAGCGGCTAAGCGTGTTATAAATGAATAACTGTTCCATATATTCCTTTTATTTATATTATTTTCTTAAATTTGAGGCTTAGACCTCAAACTGAGTATTATTTGGCATCGTCTCCATAATCTTGTATTCTTATTTCTGACTGCAAAGTTAATGAAAAATCCTAATATTTGATAATAATGTGCTAAAAAATAGCGAAAAAAAGTTGTATCTGCGGATTTCTTGCTAATTTTGCAGTCGCAAAGGTATAGGTTGCAGTAAATATTAAGATTGTATGAACGGATTTGTTAAATTGTTGCGCGACTGGACTCTTCCGGTTGCCATTGCCTCTGGCACGGTGCTTTATTTGATTTTCGCCTACACTCCGGCATTGTCGGGCGCGGCAGACTTCTTCGGTCCTCTTTTCGACACCATCTTGCCGCTGTTTATGTTCTTGATACTCTTTGTCACCTTTTGCAAGGTTGACTTCAAGAAACTTATTCCTGTGCCATGGATTTTCTTCACGGGACTTTTTCAGATTGTCTTTTCGGCGATTATCGTGATGCTGGTGCTGTTTTTCGGCATAAAGGGCCACAGCCTGATACTTATGGAGGCCCTTTTGGTTTGTATCGTGAGCCCCTGTGCTGCTGCCGCCGCGGTGATAACGAAGAAGTTGGGTGGCAATTTGGAACAGATGACGACCTACACTTTCGTGTCGAATTTCATTACCGCGATGCTTATCCCCGTGGCATTCCCTTTGGTTGACACTTCGGTGCACATCTCTTTCTGGGATGCTTTCTTCAAGATTTTGTATGAGGTATGTTTGGTGCTTCTGCTGCCGATGCTGCTGGCTTTTATCGTGAAACATACGATGCATCGCTTTCACAGTTTTATAGTGGGCGTGAAAGACCTCTCTTATTATATGTGGGGTGTGTCGCTGATGATTGTCAGTGGCACGACGGTGAAAAACATCTGCCATGCCGATGCCCCAGTGTCGTTTTTGCTCACCATCGCCCTCTTGAGCCTTGTCGTGTGTATATGTCAGTTTGCCGTCGGCCGTTTCGTGGGACATTATTTCAACCGCACGCTCGAGGCAGGACAGGGGTTGGGACAGAAGAACACCGCCTTCGCCATCTGGATTGGCAACGCTTTCCTTAATCCTCTTTCCACCCTTGGCCCCGGCTGCTATATCCTCTGGCAGAACATTATCAACTCGCTCGAGATTTGGATATACAGGAAGAAGGGGCTGGAGCAAGCGAGTTAATTGAGAATTGAGAATTGAGAATTGAGAATTGGCTTCGTCAACCCTCCTCACGCTCGGCAGAGTAAGTTTGATCCCTTTGCTCTTGCTTAGTCGGAAGGTTGAGAAAGGAGATGCCGCTCCGCTGCAATGGAGGATGGAGAACGGACAGCTTCGGTTTTGTCCGCGATTTTGTGTGCGCCCACAATTTTTTTCGTTGATTTTGTGTTGTGTGCGCACACAGAAAATTGATTTAAATCAATAAAAGTGGCATTTTTGAATAAAAATCGAAACTTTTTGCACATCGTGTTTATATTTGGCGTACCTTTGCACCGTGAAAAGGAGATAAAGATTGAGAGAAGAGGAAGCATAGAAAATTAGAGTAAAAAGAAAGTAATTTAGGATATTCATTTTTAGGTTTTAAGTTTTAGGTAATTAGATTGTGAATGAGGGAGGCGGAATTGAAAGCGAGGACATAGGTATTAACAATTAAGGTAGTAAAGATTATGGAAGGATTGACAATAGTTTGCGGATACATAGCAATTTCATACGCATTTTCATTGATTTTGGAAAAGCGCTTTGGAGGTAAGTGATTATCGGGAGAAGCGCACTCACAAAAAGGTTAGTAGTTTTATATGTTTATCGAGGTTGACCGACAATTGCCGGTCAACCATTTTTTTATGACTACGTCATAAAAATGAAAAACGGTGCGACCTGCGGCCGCAAATGAAAAACGAAAAGTGAAAAATAAAGGGCCGAACCTTGCTGAGGCTCTGCCCTTTGTATATCTGTCGGCGCTAAACTGCCGCCGGTGAAGTTTTTACCTGTCGGCGATAAGTCTTTCTGCCACAGCCTTGCCGAGTTCTGCGCACTGCTGTTTCACGTCTTCGGTCATTGCCTGTTTCATATCCACTGGTGTGCCGACGGCCTCGAAGTGGAGGCGTGTCTCGTTCCACTCTTCGATTTTGCAGCAAGCCTTGCTTGCCCATCCGTGGCTTCCGAACCATGCGATGATATGGTTTTTGATGTCTTTGCCTGCTATTTCTGAGAGCAGCACCTCCATTTCGTGGTAGAGCGAGGTATTGTATGTCGGTGCTCCCACGATGAGGGCTTTGTAGCGGAAGATGTCGCGCAGGATGTATGAGTGGTCGGTTTTCGAGACGTTATACATCACGATGTTTTTGATGCCTGCCTTGCTTGCTGCTTTTGCTATCTGCTCTGCCATGCGCTCAGTGTTGCCATACATGGTGCCGTAGCAGATTACGATGCCTTCCTCGGTCTCGTATTTGCTCATCTTGTCGTACATCTCCACCACCTTATTTATATATTTATGCCATACCGGTCCGTGAGTGGAGCAAATATAGTCGAGTTTCACTCCGGCAAGTTTCTTGAGTGCGTTCTGCACCGGAGTGCCGTATTTTCCTACGATGTTCGAGTAGTATCTCACCATTTCGAGCCAGAAGGTGTCGCAATTGATTTCCTCGTCGATGATGCCGCCGTTGAGCGCTCCGAAGCATCCGAAGGCGTCGCCGGAGAACAGCACGTCGCAAGTGGTGTCGAGGGTAACCATGGTCTCGGGCCAGTGCACCATTGGCACGAAGACGAAGTTCAGCTCGTGCTTGCCGATGGAGAGGGTCTGGCCGTTGGCGACTTCCACAGTATCGGCGTCGATGCCGTAGAAGCCGCTGAGCATGCCGAAGGTCTTTTTGTTGCCCACGAATTTCACGTTGGGATAGTATTTTTTGATTAGTGCGAGGCTGCCGCTGTGGTCGGGCTCCATGTGGTTGATTACCACGTAGTCGATGTCGCGGTCGCCGATTACCTCGCGGATGTTCTCCAAGAACTGTTGGAAGAAGTCGATTTCCACTGTGTCAATGAGAGTAACTTTCTCATCGTCTATCAGATAGGAGTTGTATGACACTCCGTTGGGCAGTGGCCACAAGCCCTCAAAACGGTACTTGTTGCGGTCGTTTACTCCCACGTAATAAATGTTTTGCTTTATTTCCTGCATAGTGTATATTATTTAAAATTAGTAATATATTGGCTTCAAGACAAACCCGACCCAGTCGGGGCAGCTCTTAGCAGAGGGCTTTTTCTTAAGGTCAATCCCGACCCAGTCGGGGCAGCTCTTAGCAGAGGGCTTTTCTTAAGGTCAATCCCGACCCAGTCGGGGCAGCTCTTAGCAGAGGGCTTTTNTTAAGGTCAATCCCGACCCAGTCGGGGCAGCTCCTGCAGAGGGCTTTCTTAAGGACAATCCCGACCCAGTCGGGGCAGCTCTTACAGAGAGTTTTTTCTTAAGGACAATCCCGACCCAGTCGGGGCAGCTCTTAGCAGAGGGCTTTCTTAAGGACAATCCCGACCCAGTCGGGGCAGCTCCTGCAGAGGGCTTTTAAAACAAATCCCGAAGTCCGTGAGGATTCCGGGAAATGTTGTTGCTGCGGTAAGTTGTCCCAGGCGGATTCGAACCACCACAAACAGAACCAAAACCTGTTGTGCTACCATTACACCATGGGACAATCCATTGTTTGCGGCTGCAAAGTTACAACTTTTTTATCTTACCGCCAAATTTTTTCGTATTTTTTTGCTTATTCTTCGTTCCTTTGGGTCCAATTTTCAATTTTTATCCCTGGAATTCTTCCTAAATGCTTTATATTATCGCTCACCATAACGAGGTTGTGAGTAAGCGCAGTCACTCCTATCAACAAGTCAAAATCATCCAATCTCTGTCCTTTAATTTCCAAATCAGCTTTTATTTGGCCGAATTTAAAGACACATTCCGATATAGGGATTATTTTGAAATTTTCCCTTATAAGTTCTACATCTTCATATCGCTTGTTCTCTCTCTTACTTTTGGAAGCCCCATAGTAAAGCTCAGCAATTGATATCTCAGAAACATAGCAGTGTCTTTTACCGACAGATTTTAGTTTGTCGGGGACTCCATACTTATTTCTAATGATGGAGATGCAGATATTAGTGTCTAAAAGGTACTTTTTCATTAAAACTCGTCGATTTTTCTTGTTAAACCGGAGGTTCTGGAGTCCCTTATCATTTTGACCTGCTCCTCCACTGTAGTACCATCGTCCCAAGCACCAGAAAATTTATTCAAAAAACTATAGTCGTCGTCTTCTTTTGCTTCCGTTTTCTTTTTCAGTGATTTCAAAATCCTGTTTGCGAGTAAGGTTTGTGCCTCATCGCTAAGTGATTCAAACATACTGAAATACTTGTCGACAATGTTTAATGTGGCTGCTGTCATAGTTGCGATTTTTTTATTTTACGGTGAGCAAGAAATAGTTTTTCTTGCCTTTTTGCACGAGGAGGTATTTTCCTCCGATGAGGTCGTTGGCGGTGATGGGCTGGTCGAACTGCGGGAGTTTCTCTTTATTCAGCGATACGCCTCCTCCTTGCACCATTTTCCTCATTTCTCCTTTGCTGGGGAACACGGGGGCTGCTGCTGTGAGCAGTTCCACTGCCGGCTGTCCGAGCTGGTCTTTGGCGATGTCGAAGCGTGGCACTCCGTCGAAGATGTCGAGGAAGGTCTGCTCGTCGAGTTTCAGGAGCGACTCTTTTGTTGACTTTCCGAAGAGGATGCCCGATGCCTCGAGGGCCATGTTGTAGTCGTCCTCGGAGTGCACCATCACGGTAACCTCCTGTGCGAGACGTTTCTGGAGCACTCTCTTTCCCGGGTCTTGCTTATGCTCCTCCACGAGTCCGTCGATGGTCTCTTTGTTGAGGCTGGTGAAGATTTTGATGTATTTCTCTGCGTCGTCATCGCTCACGTTGAGCCAGAACTGGTAGAATTTGTATGGTGAGGTGCGTTTCGGGTCGAGCCAGATGTTGCCGCTCTCTGTTTTTCCGAATTTCTTTCCGTCGCTCTTAGTGATGAGTGGGCATGTGATGCAGAATGTCTCCACCTCGTTGCCGAGAGTGCGGCGTATGAGCTCCGTTCCAGTGGTCATGTTGCCCCACTGGTCGTTGCCTCCGAGTTGGAGTTTCACTCCTTTGTGCTGGTAGAGGTAGAGGAAGTCGTAGCCCTGGAGGAGCTGGTATGTGAACTCTGTGAATGAGAGTCCGTCGCGTGCCTCTCCGTTGAGTCTTTTTTGCACGGAGTCTTTAGCCATCATATAGTTCACAGTGATATGTTTTCCCACTGTTCTTGCGAAGTCGAGGAAGGTGAAGTCTTTCATCCAGTCGTAGTTGTTCACCATCTCTGCCTTGTTGTCCCCCTCGGCGTCAAAGTCGAGGAATTTGGCCACTTGTTTTTTGATGCACTCCTGGTTGTGATATAAAGTTTCGCTGTCGAGCAGGTTGCGTTCCTGGCTTTTCCCCGATGGGTCTCCGATCATTCCTGTTGCTCCTCCGACGAGTATGATGGGCTTGTGGCCACATTGTTGCAGATGTCGGAGCATCATGATGCCGCAGAGGTGTCCAATGTGGAGTGAGTCTGCAGTGGGGTCAGTGCCTAAGTAGGCTGTTGTTACTTCTTTTTGCAGTTGTTCTTCTGTGCCTGGCATTATTTGTGCGAGCATGCCGCGCCATTTAAGCTCTTCTACGAAATTTTTTGTCATCGAACTAATTTATTAATTAAACATTATTTGTTAGACATTTGTCAATGATGATCTCGAGTAGTTTTATGATTTTTTTCTCCACGTTGTCGGTGGTGAAGATATTGTCGGCCATCCAGATGAACGCCACGTCGATGTTTTTTCCTTGTTGTTTGGCTTTTTCTCTTAGTTGTTGGCAGTTTTTTCTGAATGCCTCCCTTATTTGCCTTTTCACCCTGTTGCGGTCGGTGGCGTGTTTGAAATGCCTTTTCCCCACGCTCACCATCATCCGCAAGGGCTCGGTGTCATTGTTGTCGATAGCATTCACAACGGCTTTTATTGGAAACGCCTTAACGTGGAGAGCGTTGTCGTTGTTGAATAGCCGTTGTGTGTCATTAAGTCCTTTTATTCTCCTTTTTTTTCCAAGCCTGTTGTCGTTCACTTCTTCTTTTTTTCTTTGAGGAATTTGTCGAGAGCAGCGGTCATGGAAGGAGTTTCGGGTGTAGGTGCCTCGAGGTCGAGCCTCAGTCCGTTGTCTTTCACTGCTTTTGCTGTGCTTGGTCCGAAGGTGGCAATGGCGATGTCTCCCTGCTGGAAGTCAGGGAAGTTCTTCAGCAGCGACTGTATCCCGGAGGGGCTGAAGAACACCATCATGTCGTAGTCGAAGTTTTTCACCTCTTCCTCTGTGAAGTCGTTGGTCACGGTGCGATACATCACGCATTCGGTGTGATTGAGCTTCTTTGAGTCAAGCAGTGTTGTCACGTCGTCGTTGTGCACGTCGCTCATTGGCACGAGGTATTTCTCTGTCTTGTGTTTCGCCATTGAAGGCACGAGGTCGGCGATTTTTCCTGTTGCTCCGTAGAACACTTTTCTTTTCCGGTATTGCACATATTTCTGTATGTACAATGCGATAGACTCTGTGACGCAGAAATATTTCATAGTCTCAGGAATCTCCACCCTCATCTCTTTAGCGAGTTTGAAGAAATTGTCGATGGCATGCCTTGAGGTGAAGACGATGGCAGTGAAGTCTAGAATGCTGATGTGCTGTTGTCTGAACTCTTTTGCCGTAAGGCCTTCCACTTTGATGAATGGTCTGAACACAAAATCCACTCCATACTTTTGTGCGATGTCGAAATACGGTGATTTCTCGCTTGCTGGTTTTGGTTGTGAAACCAAGATCTTCTTAATCATTGTCTTAAAATTTTATCTTCAGAAAGTCGTCTGCAATGGCCAATATGCTCCACAAAGTGAGCAGTGGCACTATTTCGAGGGTGCAAAGGTACAAAATTATTTGGAATAAACTGCTTATTTTTTTAAAAAAGATTTGATAACACTTGTAAAAAGCGAGAATTTTCACAATTAAGACGGTAAAAAGGACACCTAACAGTGCAATTTTCAGTTCGATATGCATATATAGCATAGCGCATAGAATAGTGAAAATGGCCACGCTTTCGATGACGTTGATGAGTGTGATATCGCTTTTCCACTCTTTATGTTTTTGTGTGTCGAAAAACACGTTGTCGGTGATGCTGTAGAGTATGTATTTCGTTTGCATGAAAAGCACTGTGAGCAGCAGGAACACCCCATAGATGACATACTGGTGCCAGGTCTCTGTGAAGAAGCGGATGTCGGTGTCGATGGCATAGAAATAGTAGAATGTGGCGAAGGCTATTGCTCCGCTGGCGAGTGCGAGGCTCATCATCCTTGTCTCATACACTGGCTCCACCTCTTCGTCTCTTGAGTTTTTGCTTCTGAAGAAGTTTTTGAGTTTCTCTGTGATTAGCGAGCTGCTTGCTGAGAGGCTCACGATGAAGAGGAGCAGTGCGAGCAGGAGAATGCACGAGAAGAAGCTGTCGTTTTTCACGTTGTAAGGCCTTGGTATTCCCTCCACTCCCGCTCTTGTCTGTACGCCTTGGGTGAGCATGGAGTCGGCGAAAAACGATTCCATGGGTTTGTATCTGAGTGTTAGGGCGCTGTCGGCATCGGATCGGAGGATATATGTGGCGTGGTTTTCGTTTACAACAGAGTCAACCTCTCCGGCGGCAGTTGTCGCTGGAGAGGCTGCTATGTCGTTAACTTGTGGTGTCAGCATCGCCGTGGCTATTAGGGTTATTGTAGGTGGTGTCTTTAGATGGCGGCTTCGGAAAGTTCCTCCATCCTTTGTTTTGCGAAGCTGTGGTCCACGTAGTTGTTCATGCTTCCGCATGCGCAGGCGGCGAAGAGCTGTCCGTAGTTGATGAGCTCATCCCACTGCCTTTCCTGCAGTTGGTTTTGTATCATGTCGAGGGTGATATTGTTTTTTATCATTGCGAAAGCCACCCCGGCGTTGAAGTTGTCGCCTGCTCCTATGGTGCTCACGGTCTCTCCCAACACCTGTATGGGGTATTCCTTGCGCAGCGAGCCTGAGCGCAGCACCACAGGCTGTGAGCCTTGGGTGTAGATGAAGTTCTTGCAATAGAAGGAGATTTCGGAGTTGTACACCTTGTCGGCGGAGCTCATATTGCATATTATCTCGAAGTCTTCGCTACTGCCCCTGATGATGTCGGCGAGCTCAAAGTTCTCGAGCATGTTCGAGCGCAACTTCGTCAGCTCGTCTTTGTGCGAGTTGCGGAAGTTCACGTCGTAATAAAGGATTGCCCCGTGTCGTTTGGCATAGTCGAGGAATGCGAACACCTGCGGTCTTATCACGGGGTTGAGGGCGTAGTAAGAGCCGTAGAGAATGATGTCGTTGGGCTGGATGTCGGGGTAGGTGAAATCCAGCCGGTCGTTGCTGTGCTCTTTGTAGAAGATATATTCCGCGTTGTGGTTTTCGTTGAGGAAGGCGAGTGAGAGCGGTGACTTGCTTTCCGGGTACACATACACGCTGTCGGCGTTCACTCCGTTGTCTCTAAGGAACGATGTTATTCTTTTCCCCACTCTGTCGTTGCCTGTCTCGCTGATGAATGCGCACTGCACTCCCGACCTTCCGAGGGATATAATGGAATTATACACGCTTCCTCCGGGTACTGCTCCTATGGGGTCGTCGCCCTTGAAAATAATGTCGAGCACTGTCTCCCCTATGCCTATAACTTTTCTCATTGTGTTTATATTTTGTTGCGTTGTTTACTGTAATGTTACTTTTCGGGTGCAAAGTTACACAAAAATTCAGAAAAAAACGTCAGAGTGCCCTTTTTTTTGGAATTTTATTTTTGAATTGTCAAAATTGGGCATCAAGACAAACCCGGCCCAGCCGGGACCGCTCCTTGCGGAGGGCTGACATCAGAACTAACCCGGCCCAGCCGGGGCTGCTCCTCGCGGAGAGCTGACATCAGGACAAACCCGGCCCAGCCGGGACTGCTCCTCGCGGAGAGCTGACATCAGGACTAACCCGGCCCAGTCGGGACCGCTCCTCGCGGAGGGCTAATTCTTCTTGTAGCACTCGAAAATGCCGTTGACGTAGCTTTGGGGCAGCTTCGGAGTAAGGAGGCTCACGAGCGCCACGACGACGAAGCCCCCGAGCATTGCGATGGCACCGCAGTTGATAGGCGAGATGGGGTTGCCGAAGAGCATGTTGACAACGGTGAATTCCACGCCCCATACGAAGCAGGCCCATACGCTGGCGGTGGTAACACCCCTCCAGTAGAGACCGAGCATAAAGGGAGCGAGGAAGGCTCCGGCGAGGGCTCCCCAGGAGATGCCCATCAGCTGTGCGATAAACGTTGGTGGGTTGAGGGCAATCATCAGTGAGATAACGATGAAGAATACTATCAACACTCTCATTACCACCACTTTACGCTTCTCGATTTTCTCTGCCACGGCATCGTCGATTTGTCCTTCTTCCACCTCTCCTGCCTGCGACTTTTTATCGCGGTAGATGAGGTCGAGGGTCATCGTCGAGGATGATGTGAGCACGAGCGAGGCGAGGGTTGACATCGACGCTGACAACACGAGCAGCACCACGAGGGCGATGAGGATGTCGGGGAGTGTGGCGAGCATCGAAGGCACGATGCTGTCGAAGTCGAGCCTGCCGTTGGGAAGTGTCGGCGGCACTCCGAAGAGTCGTCCGAATCCTCCGAGGAAGTAGCATCCGCCGCTCACCACGAGTGCGAAGATGGTACTGATGACGGTGCCTCGCTTTATGGCTGCCTCATCGGTGATGGAGTAGAACTTGCCCACCATCTGCGGCAGTCCCCAAGTGCCTAAGGATGTGAGGATTACCACTCCGAGGAGGTTCCAGGGGTCGGGTCCGAGGATTGTCGCCAAGGCACCGTTTTCCGCGGGGTTGGTATCGCTTGGTATCAGCGACATCTGATGCACTGCCTCTGTGAGTCCGCCTTTCTGTGCCAGCACCGCCACGATGATTGTCACGATGCCGAAGAGCATGATGATGCCTTGCACGAAGTCGTTGAGGGCCGTGGCACGGTATCCGCCGAGGATGACATAAACGGCTGTGAGTATCGCCATAATCACCACGCAATATTGGTATGGTATTCCGAAGCCCATCTCGAAGAGGGTGGAGATGCCTTTATACACGCCGGCGGTGTAAGGGATGAGAAACACGAATGCGATGATCGACGCTGCTATGCGCAGACCTTGGGAGTCGAAACGGGTGCCGAAGAAGTCGGGCATCGTTCGCGAGCTGATATGCTGGGTCATTATCTTCGTGCGGCGTCCGAGGACGAGCCAGGCAAGAAGGGAGCCGATGATGGCGTTGCCCACTCCAATCCAGGATGCCGACATACCGTATTTCCAGCCGAACTGTCCGGCATATCCCACGAATACCACGGCGGAGAAATAGCTCGTGCCGTAGGCGAAGGCGGTGAGCCACGGGCCCACGCTGCGACCTCCCAATACGAACCCGTCAACGCTCTTGGCCTGTTGACGCGAATAGATTCCTATGTATATGGTTACGCATAGGAATATCACTGTAAGTAATATCTTGATAAACATAATGTTATGCGATTTAGTCAGGTTTAAAATGTGTTATTGCCGCAATCGGATTTGCCTGCTTAGAATGCCACTTGCACTTGTGCCTGCAGTATGCCGGAATGCTTTTCCCACGCAGGGTTGGAGATGGTGTATTGCACCTGTGCGCGGCACTGTTTGTAAAACCAGTATTGCACTCCTGCGGTGAAGTTGGTCTGTTTCATTCCGAGGTCGGTATTGTAGTTGAAATAGTCGGCGCTTGCCACCACGTCGAGCTTGTCGATGACAGGCACGCTGCCGGTAACATATCCTCCGAAGCTGTTTGCCTCGCCGTCTTTGCCTCCCAACACCTCGCCTCTCACTGTGGCGCAGCGGTTTTTATAGTAGTCAACGCCCTGGATGTGGCTTTTCCACTCTGCTCCTGCCGACCAGCGGTCGCGCTTGTAATTCTCGCCCACTTGAATGTCGGGGTTGTATTTCGATGTTGCGATGGCGTGTCCTGTTCCGAGCTGTCCTGTGGCCACGATGCGGAAATTCTCCACCGGGCGGAAGTCGAGCGAGAGGATCACGTCCTTCTGGTTGTTCTTATCCTTTTGATTCACACCCTGGCCGTTCATCAGTCCGAGGTTGTAATACAAATGGTTGTTGAAGAGCTGTCCGTAGAGCTCGATACCGAGGTCGCGTCCGTACTGCACTCCATAGAGGGGGTCGCTGCCGCATCCGGAGAGGAAGGTGGCACCTTGGCTGAGCACGTTGATGAGCTCCACTTTCACCGGCGAGAGGGGGTTCTCCATCGTGCAGTGGTTTTTAAACTGTCCGAATCTCACGATGAGGGAGCGGTCTTTGGTGATGCGGAAGTCGGTATAGAATTCCTGCACCACCGACGAGAAGTCGTGCATAAAGAGAAACGACCACCGGTCGGTGATGTCGGCTTTCACCCACAGCAGCGTGCGCTTGAGGTCGAGGGTGTTGGAGTTTTGTCCGTCGTGGTTCGTCCACGTGTAGCCGGCTTGTGCATAACCGTTTACTTTGAATCTCGAGAGGAGACTTTTTAGCCAGTCATAGTCTTTCTTCTCTTGGGCTTGGAGCGCAAGAGTTGACATGACCATGGCTATGGCCACGAAAAATTTTTTCATTGTGTCTAAGTTTTTACCATTAATGTTGAAATAAATTTTCGGCGGCAAAATTAATACATTTTTTTTAAAATGACAACTTTTTTATTAAAAATCTGTCATTTTGACAATAAAATCCCTTTTCAGCTTGCTTTTTTAAGTTTTTTTGTCTGCTTTTCGTCTGCGCTTATCTTGCTTTTTTAATTATTTTCAACTTTCGGCCGCGTTTTATCTTCAGACCGAGGTTTGTATCCCCACGGCTATGAGTTAAACAGGTCGTCCATAGTCACCTCGCTGTCCACCACGCTTGAATACTTCCCGTTCAACACGCCGTAAGTGGTGATGAATGTATTTACAGGTGTCATTTTTGTATTGGTGGTGTCGAGGAACAATGCCATGCGCTGTCGGATTTTATCCGCATAACTCTCTGTTATTCTGAATTGTACGGTGGAAAACTTTATCTCGCAGAGGTTTATCATTCTGTCGGCCCGCTCTATCACCATATCTATCTGCCCGCCAGGAATCCCGTTTTCCTTGTCGCCATCTGTGCGCCAGGTGGAGATAGAGGTTGACATTCCCGAAATGCCGAGGGCTTTCTTTATTTGTTTATGATGCTGAAGACAAATAAGTTCGAAAGTAAGACCCATCCAAGATTGCATCGCCGGCGTTTTCAGATTGTGTGTCCAAAGACCGCTGTCACGGTCGTTGTCTGTGTCAATAAACCGGTAATAAAATAAGGTATAGAAATCCACCAGCCTATACACTGCCTCCTTTTTCTTATTGCCGTATTGCGACCATTTGGCGATAAAATCGCATTGCTCCAAGTTTTTCAATACTCGTGTCAGCTTTCCTCCTTCCAAATTTATGGCTTTTGAAATCTCATCGCGCGTCATACCGCTTTTATGTTCGCTAAGGAGTTTCACGACCGAGGTGTAGAGGTCGGCGTTGGGGAATATGGAATAATACAGCTCATCGAATTCCATTCTCAGCATTCCTTTGCTGTCGAAGCAAAGGCGGTCGATATTCTGTGCGAAACTTTCCTGCCGGTTCAGTAAACTAAGGTAAAAGGGCACGCCTCCCAAAAGCATATAGCATTGGAGTATCTGATACCTGTCCCAGTTTATCCGCCTGCTTTTCAGATATTCCTCTGTCTCCTTAAGACTGAATGGCGAGAGGAAGATGCTTGCCGTAATGCGAGCGTGGAGCCCTCCTTGGTTTTGCACTATCTTGTCAACCATCCACGAGGTGGCGGAGCCAGTGGCAATCAACATAATATTCTCCTGACTCATGGCCCAACCGTTCCAGAAATTCTCCAATGCGCTCACGAAGTCAGAGCGTTGGGTGTCTATCCAGGGCATCTCGTCGATGAAAATCACTTTCTTACCCTCGGTGATGGTTATCGACTCCAGATATTCCTCCAATGCGTCAAAGGCCTCAAACCAGTCCTCGAAAGGCTTGTATTGGGTGTTGGAATACTTACGCAATGCCTTGGCGAAATTGGCCAGCTGGTTGCGGGTGGAAAGCCCGTGACCGCCTACATACTTGAATGCGTAGGTTTTGTTGAAGAACTGCTCAATCAAGAATGTCTTGCCGATACGGCGGCGCCCGTTTACTATCACGAGCTCCGAGCGGTCGGACTCTATGCACCATTGGAGCTGCTGACACTCCTTCTCTCTTGCTATCAGTTTGCTTGTCATCGTGTAATTGTTTGAATTTCTGCTGCAAAGATACAAAATTATTTTCAAATCTGATGCGAAAAATGCACGAAATCGTACCAAATCTATGAAAAAAAGTGAGATTTGGTACGATTTCGTGCTATTTTGACTTGTTTTTGTTCTATCTACAACACCGCATTTGCAGGAATTTTATCTCGCCTTTTAGTCAAAGATGCCGTTCTTGCAGGTGCTGTTTACATATCGTCACGTCGATATATAAAAAATCCGATATTTCTTATTTCTGAATGCCAAAAAGCATCGATTATGTAAAGATTTCAGAAAAAATTAAGGGAAATGGCAAAATATTTTCAAAAATGTTTGGAGGATACAGAAAGTCGATGTACCTTTGCAGTGTCATAGGTTAATATAACACTCAAAGGATTAAGAAAATTAAGTAAAAAGACGCGAAGAAAGAAATTAAGTCATGTTAGAATTTAGAAAACTATTGTTAGCAACGACGCTCGCACTGACCAGCATCACTGCCACAGCGCAGAACATCGACGGCCGCATCACCGACAAGCAAGGTCAGGGTGTGGGATACGCCACAGTGACATTATTAGACAACGACACCACATTCCTCGCCGGCACCACCTGCGATGAAAAAGGCAATTTCTCCCTGCCGCAAAATGCCAAGGCGAAGATGCTCAAGGTGTCATACGTGGGATACAAGACACAGTTTACACCTATAATTAATAATAAGGCAGGCGCACGAAATACGATACAGATAGAGGAAGACAGCCACGAGCTGCAAGAAGTGGAGGTGGTGTCGATGAGGCAATTGGTGAAAACCGAGAGCGACCGCCTCTCGTATAATATGGAGGCCGACCCCGAGTCGAAGACCCAAAACCTCTTGGACATGCTCCGCAAGGTGCCAATGGTGAGCGTTGACGGAGAGGAAAACGTAAGGGTGCAAGGCTCCACCTCTTTTAAATATTATAAGAACGGACGCCCCGACCCCTCGCTCTCCGGTCATCCCAAAGAGGTGCTGAAGTCGATACCGGCTCATCTCGTCAAGAGAATCGAGGTGATAACAGAGCCGGGGGTGAAATATGATGCCGAGGGAGTAACGGCAATCCTGAATATCGTGATGGTCAGCGGCTCGAAACTCACCGGACTCAACGGAAACGTCAGCGCCACATACGAAACGAAAGGCGAGGCAAGAGGAAGCGCATATCTCGCAGGGCAGACAGGAAAACTCACCCTCAGCGGATACTATACCCATATTCATCAGAGCAGCAGGGCATACAAGAGCAATGTTACCACTATGGACCGCACTTTCACGAATTCAGGCACATCAATACATTCCGAGGGCGTGAATATATTCCCTTGCGTCGTGGACGGGGGAAACATCGAGGCGAGTATCGAATTCGACTCCCTCAACCTCCTCAGTGGCTCCGTCGGAGGGTATGTTTACAGGACAAGAAACGCCTCATCCGAAAATTCGTTCAGCTATTACAATGCCGACGGCTCGACAATAAGCGCCTTCGACCAGTTGTCGGAATATGATAAATACAAGGGGAAATCGATAGACGGCAGGCTCGACTTCGAGCATAAGACGCACAGACCGGGCGAGGTGCTGACACTGTCGTATATGTACACCAAAACCGGCAACGACCAGGACGTGAACGCAAAATACTCTAACCTCTTCAATCCGTCGTTCAGTTACACGGCAAACGACAAATGGAGCAAGGAGAGGTTTTCGGAACACACTTTCCAAATAGACTATACCCGCAAGATGTGGAAAGACCACAAACTCGAGGCCGGCGCAAAATATATCATCCGACTGAATAAAAGCCATACCATAACGACCTACGATGATGGCAGCAACGACAGCGACGACAGTTTTAAGCACAACACAAGGGTGGGGGCGGCATACCTCTCCTGGATGTACTCGCACGGCAAGCTATCGGCGAAGGCAGGCCTGCGATACGAGCTGGCACGCCTCGAGGCATCGTATCCCGACGGCAGCGCGGAAGGTTTCCACAGCACCATCGGTGACTTGGTGCCGAGCGCAAGCATAAACTGGAGATTCAGTGATTTCAAGAGCATAAGGCTGTCGTATTCCACAAGCATCAACCGACCGGGCATCAGCTACCTAAACCCCGCCGTGGTGAAGACGGCGACATCCGTAGATTTCGGAAATCCCGACTTGGAGTCATCGCGCAACACCAAATTAGGCATCACATATCAGCAGGTGGGCCCCAAAGTAACATTCAACATCGGCCCCTCTCTGCGGTTCACCCGCAACGGCATCGGCGATTTGAGATATGCCGTGGATGATGTCTTTTACTCCACTTACGCCAACGGTGAAAGGTGCTTTCAAGCCTCGTTGGGAGGGTATATTCAGGCACAACTCTCAAAATCCACCGTTTTCGTTCTTAATGCCACCGGTGGATACCAAAGATACAAGAACCCCTCACTTGGATTAGTCAATGATAGTTGGAACGCCCTTTACTACCTTGGTGTGAGACAGCAGCTGCCATGGAAATTAAATGCCAATTTCACCGCCTGGGGAGGGTTCGGAAATTCGGTAAGCAGCGTCTATAGCCACTATACCTCGCCCTCACATATACTGTCACTCGGCCTCCGCCGCTCGTTCCTCAAAGGCGACAAGCTTACAGTGGGGGTGCAGTTTAACTCGCTAATCTCGAAATATTACAAATACAAAATGTACAACACCCAAGGCGACTACACCGGAAACCTCGTCTCACAAATGCGGATGCAAACCCTGCGGTTCTCGATAACTTATAACTTCGGAAAGACAAGCGTAAGCGTGAAGAAAGCGAATAAGAGCATCGAAAACGATGATGTCGTTGGAGGAATAAAAAAGCAGGAAGTGAACTGAAAATCAATTCAATCTTTTGAGATATAACAAATTGAAATTCAGCTAAATATAAATTCGTCCAACACTGTTGGACGAATTTAGTTAGCATCAAATAGGCTTGATATTACTATTCTTGAATATCAATTTCATCCAATAAGAATTTTTCAAGTGTTGATTTATCTGGAAGTTGAAGCATATAAGTACTAACAAAAAGCTGATTGTCCATACCTGCAAGCGCATATTCCACCATTTTCTTGCCTTTATGAGTACAAAGTAAAATTCCTACAGGCGGATTGTCACCCTCGTGCATCTCATTTTCTCTATAATAGCTGACGTATGCGTTCAGTTGACCGAGATACTCATGTTTAAACTCGTCATTCTTCAACTCTATTATAACATTGCAATGCAGAGGACGCGAATAAAACACGAGGTCGGCGAAATAATATTGATCATCAATAATTATCCTCTTTTGGCGAGCCTCGAAACAGAAACCATTGCCAAATTCCAGCAGTAACTCTTGTAAATGGTCTATTAAAGCATTTTCAAGGTCGCCTTCTGTAATAACGTCTTTAGCTCTTAAACCTAAGAATTCAAACATGTATGGTTCCCGGATTTCAAGAGCGTTTGAATTAGAATTTAAATTAGTCCGTTTCAGTAACGCTTCGGGGTTTTTGCTTAAACCACTTCTAAAATAAAGGTTGGTGACGATTTGACGATGCAGTTCTCTTGATGACCATTGGCATTTAATACTTTCAGTTTCATAAAAGTATCTGGCCATAGGATCATCAACCTTCATAATCTCTGTAATATGAGCAAATGACAATCTGCTTATCAATGTCTTGGGAGAGAGTTTGAATTCGTCCAACGCTGTTGGACGAATTTGCAAATCACTGCCATTCAATGTGTTATCTGCACCCTCGGAAGATTCGTCCAACGCTGTTGGACGAATTCCCGTGAATAAATCTGCTACTTGTGGGTATAAGTTATAAAATTTACGACAATTTTTAAAAAGTGTTGTTTTTAACCCCTTTCTATTGACAGCTTTCTCTAAGCGCTCTAACAGATGTGTACCATATTCAGCCCTGTCTTTACCCTTTTGCTCATATTCGACAATATAGCATCCTATAAGCCAGTTGCGTAGAGTGGCGCGCTGGTTTATTGCTTTAATAGCTTCTGTCTGTAAAAAGTCATGGGTTGTCCGTACACTGTCAGATAACTCACCGAAGGTGGGTTCACTGTGTGTCTCCCATTCTTGTAGCACATTACTAATCGTTGTCATTTGGGATGACAGTATTTTTTTTATTCTTTCTGTCATATCAATCTGATTTTGCAGGATTTATTTCTCGGGAATTCTTTGCAGCACTTCTGTGAGCAATTTATAGAAAGGCTCTACGGTATCGTATTTGAGTCGTTCTATTGTGGTGTGCGGACTCCGCAGTGTGGGACCGAAGCTCACGATATCTAAGTGGGGATATTTGTCGAGGATGATAGAGCATTCCAGGCCGGCGTGATCCACTTGAATAGAGCCCTCTCGCTTAAACAACTCCTTGTATGTGTCTAAGAGCAGATGCAAAGCAGGGCTGTCGGGGTTGGGATCCCAGCCTACATATCCCCCGGAAGTCTCCACTTTCATCCCTGCCATATTGAAGCAGCTTTGGAGAGTTTCAGTGATATATTCTTTCATATCCTCCCTTGCAGAGCGGGCGAGGATGAGCAGCTGCGCCTTGCCGTCTTTGATATTGATAACAGCAAGGTTGGAGGAGGTCTCCACCACGCTGGGGTATGCCGGTATCATTCTCATCACACCGTTGTGGCATGCATAAACGGCATCGATAACATTGTTTTGAATCTCTTCGGGCATCTCGGTCTTGGGAGCCGGCACCTCTTCGGCAGTGATGATAACATTGTCTTCGATGCCCTTAAACTCGTCGGCAATATCCTCTTGCCATTCTTTCACGAGGTCTTTTACCGCGTCGATATTCCCTTTGGGCATAGTGATAACAGCCTCGGCAAACGATGGCACGGCATTTCTCAGAGTTCCTCCCTTCCAAGTGGCGAGACGGCATTCATAGTCTTCCACCGCCTCTTTGATGATGCGCACCATTTGTTTTATGGCATTCGCCCTTCCCTCATGGATTTCCAGTCCGGAATGCCCTCCTTTGAGTCCTTTGATGGTTATTTTCAATGCAGCGTCGTCGGGGTCGGTTTCCACCTCTTTGTATTCTATCGTAGCAGAAATATCAATACCTCCTGCCGAGCCGATGACGAATTTACCCCACGTCTCCGTGTCGAGATTCAGAAGGATGTCGCCCCGAAGCTCTCCCTCGGGCAGGTGGTTTGCGCCATACATATTCGTTTCCTCGTCGGTGGTGATGAGAGCCTCCAATGGACCGTGCTTCAGGGTCTTATCCTCCATTATCGCCATTATCGCAGCCACACCGATGCCGTCGTCGGCTCCGAGTGTGGTGTTGTTGGCTTTCACCCATTCGCCTTCAATGCGGGTCTCTATCGGGTCGGTCTCGAAATTATGATTGCTGTCAGGCCCTTTCTGCGGCACCATATCCATGTGAGCTTGCAAGATTACTCCTTTTCTGTTACCATATCCTGGTGATGCCGGTTTTCTCATCACAATATTTCCGGCACTGTCTTGCATCGCCTCCACTCCTGTCATCTGTGCAAAACGAAGTAAGAACTGTTGTACTTTCTCAAGATGCCCGGAAGGGCGTGGAACCTGTGTGAGGGCATAAAATTGCTTCCACACATTTTTAGGCTGTAGATTTAATATTTCACTCATAGCTATATTTTTTTTGTTTACGCTGCAAAGTTAAACAAAAGTTGTTATGTCGCAAAATTTTTTGGAGATTATTTGTGTTTTTAATTAATTTTTCCCTATCGAACGGCAGCAATTAAAAAAATAGTTTGTACCTTTGCCGCAAAGAAACGAACGGACGATGAAAATAAGCGCATTACATCCTTTGAATATCGGGAACGAAGAGGTGCCGGAGAGTTTTAACAACCCTTTCCGCTATATTCCCCATCCCTTGTGCCGCCGTGCCGCCGAGGAGGTGGTGGCATATATACGGCAGATGCCGGAAGCAGAAGAGGAGGTGAAGCAAGGGAAGATGCTCGGAGTGATGATAGTGAAAGACAAGGATGGAATCGGCTTCCTCGCTGCATATTCCGGACAGATAGAGGCTCTTGAAAATACGGAGGAGCGGGAATGGTTTGTGCCGGCGGTGTTCGACTATCTCCAACCCGACGGATACTTCAAGACTCACGAGAGGGAAATAAGCGACATAAACGCCCGAATAAAACAGGCAGAGGAAGATAAGCAATATAGCTCTCTATGCGATGATTTAAAGGCGATGCAGGAGAGGCATTATACGGAGATAGCCGAATACAAACGGCTGTGCGATGACGCTAAGGAAAAACGGGCAGCAAAGAGGGCGCAAGGTGCGATGACCGCCGAGGAGCGTGACGCAATGACCCGCGAGAGCCAGTTTATGAAGGCCGAGTTGAAAAGGAAAAAGAAAAAGGCCGCGGAAGAGGAGCAAAGCCTCATCGACAGACTGTTGCCACAAAAGACTCTTATCGAAAAACTGAAAGCAGAAAGGCATCAGAAATCAGACGCACTACAAGAATGGCTGTTCCGTAACTTCGTAATGCTCAATGCCAAAGGCGAAAGGAGCGACCTCATAGATATTTTCAGCAGATATGGCAGCAAAGCCACGAATATGCGGCCTCCGTCGGGCAGTGGCGAGTGCTGTGCCCCCAAACTCCTGCAATACGCTTTCTTGCATCACCTTAAACCGTTGCAAATAGCGGAATTTTGGTATGGCGCGTCGCCAAAAAAGGAGATACGGCATCAAGGAGAGTATTACCCGGCATGCAGTGGAAAATGCAAACCCATACTTACGTTTATGATGCAAGGGATGAAAACAGAGTTTGCATTTTCAACGGAGGACGACACCTGCGAAAATATATGGGACGATAGTGTTTGTATTCAAGCCCAAGGCGAAGAAAATGGCACGATAGAAATATTATACGATGACCCGCATCTGTCGGTAATCTGCAAGCCGGCAGGGATGCTCGCTGAGCCGGGCAAGATAAAATCGGTGTCGGCAAAAGAGATATATCAACGAATTTTTCCGTCTGCAACAGGCCCTGTCATCGTACACCGCCTCGATATGGACACCTCCGGAGTGATGATAATGACAAAAGACTTGCCAACATACTGGGCGATACAAAAGCAATTTGAAAGGCGGACGATACACAAGCGATATATCGCACTTGTAGAGGGACAACTAAGCAGTAATACAGGAAATGCAAAAAACACGAAAAAGGCATCGGCAGCTAAAGGTTTGTCTATCCTTTTAAAGTTTATGCCGGATGCGTCTGCACGCAACCGAATCTCTTTGCCTTTGCGGCCCGACATTCTCGACAGGCCAAGGCAAATCGTTGATTTCGACAATGGCAAGGAGGCAATAACAGAATATGAAATTTTAGAGCATCGTGGCGACAAAACACTTATCGCTCTCTATCCGCTCACAGGGCGCACTCACCAGCTGCGGGTACATTGCGCCCATCCTCTCGGATTGAACTCCCCAATTGTCGGCGACCCCCTCTATGGACATTCCACAGACAGCAGGATGATGCTCCACGCAGCGAGTATCACATTCGTTCATCCTTATACCAATAAGGAAATAAATGTTGAAACCACAGCCCCTGAATTTTCAGAATAATGCATAAATACAAATTCGTCCGACAGCGTCGGACGAATTTGCAATTTATTGATTATCAAAATATTATATCTTAAAATATGAATTCGTCCAACAGCGTTGGACGAATTCAGGTTATATCTCAGAACCACAGTATCATTGTTTGCCTTGGCTTGAGGCTGATGTCTTGGCTGATATTGATGTTTCGGCCGGTGGTGATATCTTTGGCGGTGGCAGTATTGCCAATCACCTCGGAGTATCTTTTTACGGGCATTGTTTTGTCGGCTGTGGTGCCGTTGATAATCGTGAGGGCTGTTTTGCCGTTGAGCTGGCGGGCGAAGACATACACTCCGTCGTGGGGAATGAACTGTGTCATTTTGCCTTTTGTTATCACGTCGTTGCCCTTGCGCCATTGCAGTACGCGGCGGAGCCAGTTGTACATAGAGTTTTCGGCTGCCGTGCGCCCCTCTTTCGTGAATGCGTTGTGGGTGTCGCCGTTAAAGCCGCCGGGGAAGTCTTTGCGCACATATCCGTCGCTTTCCTCCTTGGTGCCGTTCATCAGCACTTCGGTGCCATAGTAGAGTTGCGGGATGCGGTTGGCGGTGAGCAGGAGTGCGAGTGCCTGGCGTAGTGCGAGGGTGTCGCGCCCTTTGCCGAGGAAGCGGTCGGTGTCGTGGTTTTCGATGAATGCCATCACGTGCGACGGGTCGGCATAGAGGTAGTCATACACGAAATTGTTGTATATGCGGTTCATGCCCTTGCCGAAGTCGGTGCTTTCCTCTGTCTTTGCCAACGACAGCTTGTCGTAGAAGCTGAAGTCCATTACCGTGGGCAGGTGGCTGTCGTTTTTCGCGTTCTTGCTCCCTGTCTGCCAGGCGGCGGTGTATGGCGGCTCTATCACCCATGTCTCACCCACGACATTGAAGTTGGGGTATTCGTCTTTTAGTGTTAGCATCCACTCCGCCATCGCGTCGTTGTATGCGTAGGGGTAGGTATCCATTCTTATGCCGTCGATGCCGGTCGTCTCTACCCACCACTCACTGTTTTGTATCAGATAGCGCATCAGATGCGGGTTGTGCTGGTTGAGGTCGGGCATGGTAGGCACGAACCAGCCTTGCACCGTCTCCCTCTTGTCCACTTGCGACGCGTAGGGGTCCATGATGGGAGTGAGCATATAACTGGTTTGCAAGTATTTGTCTTTGTCGATTTCTATCTTGCCGTTTTTTGCCTTTATGCATTCCGGCTCATTAAACCAGTCGTGCGTGGGCATGTCGCTCACCCAAGGGTGGTAGAGTCCGCAGTGGTTGAAAATCATGTCCATCACCACCTTGAGGCCTTTCTTATGCGCCTCTTCGATGAGCTGCGCATATTCCTCGTTTGTTCCGAAGCGAGGGTCCACCTGATAGTAGTCGGTGGTGGCGTATCCGTGGTAGCAGCTCCACTGCCCTTGGTCGTCGGGCATGTCGTTTTCCAACACGGGTGTGAGCCAGAGGGCAGTTACTCCGAGGTCGCAGAAATAGTCGAGATGCTCTCTGATGCCTGCGAGGTTTCCTCCGTGGCGCAGCGAGTGTGCGGCGCGGTTGGTGGTGTAGGGATGCCGCATCTTGGGATTCAAAGCCCCTTTGGAGCCTTGCGCAAAACGGTCGGGCATCAGCATATACAATACGTCGCTGTTGTCGAAACCCTTGTGTGCCTTTCCGTCGCTCATCCTCTGTCTCAGCAGATAGTCGTATTTTATCTTCTTCTTTCCGAGGGTGAAGTTCAGGCGCATGGTGCCCGGCTGTGCTCCCTTCAGGTCGAGATAGATGAAGAGGTAGTTGGGACTGTCGGGTTTCACGATGCTGTCGATGCTCACCCCGGGGTAGTCGGTTGAGGCTTCAGCGTCGCGGATGCCCGGTCCGTAAACCATCAGTTGCAGTTTGGGGTTGTTCATCCCTGCGAACCAGTTCAGCGGTTCTATTTTCGTTATCACCGTGTTGCTTTTTGCCGTTGTGGTCATTATGCTCATAGTCATTAAAAGCAATAAAACTGTTTTCTTCATATCGTAAAATTATCTGTGTATTATCAATGCTGACTGCGGTGCGGCCTCTGCCTTTCCGCCTTGTATCTTTTCGATGCCCTTGGTGTTGACGACCCCTTCTTTGCACACCACGGTGTACTCTCCTTCGGGGATGTCGATGGTCGCCGCTTTTTTGTTGGCATTCAGCACCACGATGATGTCGTCCCACTCATCGATGCCCTTGAGGTCTTTGAGCCGGAATGCCACGAGGCAGTCTTTCGCCGGCAGGAACTCCAGATGCTCCCTCACTTTGTCTGCCGTGGCGAGTCGGAATGCCTTATGCTGTTTCCTCATTGCGATGAGGCCTTTGTAGTAGTCGAACACCTGCGGGAATTCCTTGAGTCTTGACCAGTCGATGCTGTTGATGCTGTCGGGCGAGTTGTAGCTGTTGTGCACTCCTTTCTTGTCTCTCAGTGCCTCCTCTCCGGCGAGCATAAATGGTATTCCTTGCGATGTGAACACTGCCGTTTGTGCGAGGAGGTCGAGCCTTATCAGCTCCTCCTGTGATATTCCGGGTATGCTTGCGCGGAGTCTGTCGGTGAGACACATGTCGTCGTGGCAGCTCACATAACTTATCTGCTGTGTCGGCTCCTTTGCCCACGGTTGTTTGGAGTAGTTTACTTTCGACATCTCCACCTGTGGATGACTTATAGCCCCTGCGATGCCGAATTTCAGGCTCTCCTCCTCTCCGGGTTTTCCGGCGAGGAATGCCCCTTTCGTGTCGTCGTTGAAAGGTCCTCGTAGTGCGTCGCGCATGTCATCGCTGAATGCCGCTATCGGCGAGCCGTATTTCTCCGTCTCTTGTGCCATCTGCTGCATATTGGCTTTCAGGGCGCGTTCTTCTTCGGGTAAGGCGCATGCCCCTGCGCTCCAGCCCTCGCCATAGATGAATATTGTGGGGTCGATGTCGTGGAGGGCGCGTCTCACTTTGTTCATCGTGGCGATGTCGTGAACACCCATCAGGTCGAACCTGAACCCGTCGATATGGTATTCGTTTGCCCAGTAGCATGCCGACGAGATGATGAAGTCTTGCATCAGCGGCTTTTCGCTTGCCGTCTCGTTTCCGCATCCGCTGCCGTTGGAGTATTCCCCCTTGTCGTCCTTGCGGTAATAGTAGTCGGGCAGTGTGCGTTGGAAGGCACTCCCGGCGATGTCGAAGGTATGGTTATACACCACGTCGAGAATCACGCGGATGCCAGCTTTGTGGAGTGCCATCACCATCTGCTTGAACTCTTTGATGCGCGCTTTGGGGTTGTTGGCGTCGGTGGAGTAGGAGCCCTCCGGCACGTTGTAGTTCAGCGGGTCGTATCCCCAGTTGTACTGTGGTTTGTCTGACGCCTCGTCGATGCTTGCGAAATCGAAGGAGGGGAGTATGTGCACGGCATTGATACCGAGCTCTTGGAGGTGTTTTATCGCCTTCTCCTCAGTGAGTGCGAGGAATTTCCCCTTGTTTTCGATGCCCGAGGAGGGGTGCATGGAACAGTCGCGGTGGTGCATCTCGTAGATGACGAGGTCTGCCGGGCTTTCCAATGCTGGCCGTTTGTCTTGTTTCCAGCCTTCGGGGTTGGTGTCGTCGAGACTTATTATCGCCCCTCTCTTGCCGTTGGTTCCCACTGCCACTGCCCCCGGTCCCGGTGTCTCTCCGAGCGTGGTGCCGTCGGCGGCAGTAACCTCAAAGGTATAGTATTTCCCTTTGTATTTCTTCGGCAGGAAGGCCTCCCAGCGGCTTGTTCCCTCTTCTGTGTCGGCAGTGTCTTTTTTTATTTGTATTGTCTTTATCGGCTCTCCTCCTTCCGCCTTGTCGTAAATCCTCATTGTAACCTCTTTGGCGTCTTGTGGTGCGAAGATGCTCACTGTCGAAGGTTTTACGGCCTCCGATGCGCCTTCTTTCATGCAGGCAGTGAGTAATGAGAAGATGCCGGCGATGCTCATTATTGTGAGTGCTTGTTTCATATTTCCTTATTTCACTGGCGTTATCGACATAGCGAAGCCTCCTCCGGGAGCTTCTTTAATCGTAATCTCCTGACCTTTTTTCACTTTCCGTGATGTTATCTTGTAGGCCTTGGGGTTGTGTTGGTAGTGTGCTTTCGGCGCGTCGCAATACATCTTGCAGGTGTATGTCTTCCCCTCGTCGAGGAAGTCGAGCGCAACTTTCGCCGTATGTCCATTCTCATCGCATTTGCCTCCCACGAACCAGTTGTCGGTGCCTTTGGCCTTTCTTGCCACGGTGATGTAGTCGGCGGGCTCCGCCTCCAGGTATTTGCTGTCGTCCCAGTCGCAAGCCACGTCTTTGATAAACTGGAAGGCGTCGCTGTATTTGGCGTAGTTCTCCGGCAGGTCGGCGGCCATCTGCAGGGGCGAGTACATCACGAGGTAGAGTGCGAGTTGTCCGCAGAGAGTGGTGCGCACCCATGAGGGGTTGTCGCTCCAGGTTTTCAGCTGTGTCTCGAGGATGCCGGGGGTGTAGTCCATCGGCCCTCCTTGGAGTCTTGTGAACGGCAGTATCACGGTATGGTACGGCTCACTTCCTCCGAAGGCCTCGTATTCCGTTCCTCTCGCGCTCTCGTTGCCGGTGAGGTTAGGCCAGGTGCGGCAAAGTCCTGTGGGTCTTGTCGCCTCGTGTCCGTTAACCATGATATGGTGCTTCGCGGCCTCTTTGATGCAGTGCAGGTAGTGGTTGTTCATCGTCTGCGAGTAGTGGTGCTCGCCTCTCGGGATGATATCGCCGACATATCCGCTCTTCACCGCGTCGTATCCGTAGTCGTTCATCAGCTGGTAAGCCTTTTCGAGGTGCCTCTCGTAATTGGTTACCGATGCCGATGTCTCGTGGTGCATCATCAGTTTCACGCCTTTGCTGTGGGCATAGTCGTTGAGGGCTTTGATGTCGAAGTCGGGGTAGGGTGTGAGGAAGTCGAAGACGTAATCTTTGGAGTGTCCGAACCAGTCTTCCCATCCGATGTTCCACCCTTCCACTAGCACCTCGTCGAGTCCGTTGTCGGCGGCGAAGTCGATATACTTTCTCACGTTGTCGTTATTGGCTCCGTGCTTGCCGTTGGGTTTCGCCTTCGAATAGTCTGTCTCTCCGAGTTTCACCGAAGGGTATTCGTCGGTGTAGCTCCAGCTGCTTTTGCCCACGATCATCTCCCACCACACGCCGCAGTATTTTATCGGGTGGATCCAACTCGTATCCTCAATTTTGCAAGGCTCGTTGAGGTTGAGGATCAGTTTTTTCGAGAGCATGTCGCGTGCGTCGTCGCTCACGAGCACTGTTCTCCACGGTGTCGTCGCCGGTGTCTGTATGTATCCTTTCCTCCCTTGTGCGTCGGGCGTGAGCCATGAGGTGAGTGTCATCGTGGCATCGTCGAGGTTGAGGTGCATCGTGGGGTAGTCGATGCAGGCTGCCTCGTGGATGTTGATATACAGTCCGTCATCGCTTTTCATCTGCAATGATGTCTGCACTCCTGTGGGCGAGAAGGGAGTCTGCGAGGAGTTGGGGGTGATGGCGGCTTTCATCTTCCCTCTTATTTCCGAGAGCTTTGACTCCACTGTCTCGTATTCCTGAGTGTCGTAGTCGCCGGGAATCCACCATGCCTTGTGGTCGCCGGTAAGGTGGAATTGCGTCTGCTCCTCTTTTATTATGAAATAGTTGAGGTTTTCCTGCTGTGGGAATTCATAGCGCAGTCCGAGGCCGTAGTCATACACCCTCATTCTGATAATGATTTTTCTTCCTGTGGCCTCTTGTGTCAGTGTCGCCTCCAACTCATTGTAGTTATTGCGGATGTCTTTTGTCTCTCCCCACACGGGTTGCCATGTCTCGTCGAAGGAGCTCTGTTTGCTGCCGGTGATTTTAAAACCGGTCATCAGGTCGGTCTCCTCCTCGCCCTTCGAAGCGTGCTTGTCTTTCATCAGCTGCAGTCCGAGATGTGAGGGGAGAATCACCTTCTTCCCTTTATATGCCATCTCGTATGTGGCGAAGCCGTTTTCGATATACAGTTGTGCCTCCACCGTGCTTTGCGGCGATTTCACCGTCAGCTTCTCTGTTGATGCGGTGGCGGCAACTGCCATCAGCAGTGCCGCCGCCAATACCTCTATTCTTCTCTTCATATCCCTTTCTTTTGTTAGGTTTCCGTGCCGAAACGACACTTAATTGTCAATTGTCAATTATCAATTGTCAATTGAAAGCCTCTGGCTTTCACTTCCTTCCCGAGTCTATGATCAGTTGTCTTATCTTGCTGTTCAGTCCTTCTGCTTTCATTAGTTCCTCGATGGTGATGTGCATACGGTATCTCCAGTAGTGTTTCGGGTTTGCTGGCACGTTGATTCTCTCTGCGTTGGCATCGGGGAGTCTGAGGCTCTCGTCCATGGCGAGCCAGTCTTGGAGTGTTGTAACACAGATCATCGAAGGACTTGTCAGCTGTCGGCTAACGATGTCTGCGGCGAGCCATCCCGGGAGCGGGTGTGGCGCCTCTCCGGAGCGGTGCAGCATTGTGGTGTAATAGTCTTGTGTCCTCTCTCTGTCCTCGTCCCACCATTGTCTAAGTGTCGGTGTGTCATGACTTGAGAAGGCGCAGACGCTGCGGTAGGGATATTCCGAGAGGTGTCCGAAGCGGCTGTCGGGTTTCTTGGGCATCGTCTGCATCTCGAGAGTAACGATCTTCAGCTCGTTCATTACCCAAGGCACGCAGTCGGGTACCATTCCGAGGTCTTCGGCGCACACGAGCATGCGTGTGGCGTTGACGAGTCTTGGCAGTTTCTTCATTGCCTCTTTGTACCAGTATTGGTTGTTGCGGCGGTAGAAATAGTCGTTATAGAGTTTGTTGAATGCCCATTTGTCGCCGTCGCTGAGAGTGGGGTAGAGGAGGTCGAGCTGTGCGCTGATGCGCGGGTGCACCTTGTCGCCGTCGCGGTGGTCTTTCAGGAACAATACGTTGCTGATGAGCGCATATAGTCCGTCGCGGATATGACTTTCCTCTTCCGTGCATCCCTCGAAGGCTTTCTCCACCTTGCGTTGTGTGTCGTATTCGGGCAGCATCTCATATTTTCCCTCTGTCGTCGGCCGGAGATACATCTCTTTCACCTGGTGTGCGTATTCTCCGAAGATGGTGTGCAGCACGTTGTCGGTGATATACGGTTTCATATACAGGTCTTCGTTCCATTTCAGACCGTATGCCTCCACCTCCTGTCTTGTCATGGCGAGTGAGGGTGCGAACTGTCCGAGGAGTCCGTGTACGGCGTCGATAGGTATTTCCCAGATGCGGAAGAAGCCTAAAACGTGGTCGATGCGGTATGCGTCGAAATAGTCGGCCATCTTAGTGAAGCGTTTTGTCCACCACTGGCATCCGTCTTTTAGCATCTCTTCCCAGTTATATGTGGGGAAGCCCCAGTTTTGTCCGTTTGTACTGAAAGCGTCGGGTGGCGCTCCTGCCTGTCCGTTGAGGTTGAAATATTTCTTTTCTGTCCACACGTCGCAGCTGTTGCGGTTTACTCCGATAGGTATGTCTCCTTTGAGTATCACGCCTTTGCTTCTTGCGTAATCGTGCGCCTCTCTCATCTGTTTGTCGAGGATATATTGTGTGAAATAGAAGAAAGCCGCCTCTTTATATTGTTTTGTCCTTGCGTTTTCGAGTTCTTTGCGCTCTTCCTCGTTCCACTCGTTATGGTCGGGCCAGGTGTTGAAGTCTGCGGTGCCGTATTTGTCTCTCATCACGCAGTATTGTGCGTAAGGCACGAGCCACTCTTTCGTATTATTGAAGAAAGTCTTGTATTCCTGTCCTTGCATCATCTTCTTTCCTTCCTGTTCGAAGATTATGCGCAGGTATTTTGTTTTCGCGTCGTTCACTCTTTCGTAGTCGATTTGTGGCAGTGCGTTGAGTTCTTTGCGCAGTTTCTCCATCTCCTTGGCAACATTCTCGTCGGCGATGGGCGGCAGTGCATTAAGGTCGGCATATTGTGGATGCAGTGCGAAGACGCTGATGCAGCTGTATGGGTATGAGTCTGTCCACGTATGTGTTATCGTGGTGTCGTTGACGGGCAGCAGCTGCAGTATTCTCTGTTTTGTTGTTGCCATCCAGTCGATGAATTTCTTGAGGTCTCCGAAGTCTCCCACTCCGAAGCTGCTTTTGCTTTTCATCGAGAACACCGGTGTTTGTGTGCCTGCGCATTTTATGGGGTATATTTGGAAGCGTGCTTCGGGCAACTCATAAACCACCTGTTCGCCGCTGTTGAGCACAGGGAGGGTAATCACCCTGTTTGGTCCTGTTTCCCAGAACGGCGTAACGTCGTCCTCGCTGTCTAATGCTACGAACTTGAATTCTATTATCGGCTTAGTGAATTTCGTTACGTCAAGGTCGATGATCCACTCGTTGTAGTTGTGTTCATACATCCTCACTGCTTCGAGAGCTTTCCACTCTCCTATGGGGAGGTCGTCGCCGGTAACAGCCAGCACCTCGTCGGCCCTGAGCTGTGGGGCTCTCACTTTCAGACGTATCGACTTTGCGGTTTTGCTTTTAGGGAAGTTTGCTTTTTGCCGTTTTGTGAGACATTCTGTTACGGCGGAGGAGTAGAGGAAACCGTCTTCGGGCAGGTCTATCCAGTGGTCATACACTGTTATCACCTTCGCAGCGGAGTTGTTGGTCTCCAAACGGTGTGGCTCCACGGACCATTCCCGGCGAGTCTCCTTGCCGTTGCGTATAACACTGTAGAAATAGTCGATGCTTCCGCCATTTTCTATTTCCCTGAGCATCTGGTATGTCCATCGCTCACCGTTCGTGGAGGCCATGTTAAACTGTTGGCCGTCGATGTTGATTACCAGTACCTCGCCGAACGTGGTACGGTAATCAACGTTAAAGTTCAGTTCGTGTTTCATATCGTTATCGTTTTAGTTAATTATCAATTTTAGGAAATCCCGACCTATGCTCGCAAGCGAGCATGGATAATGGAGAGCGATTTAATTGTCAATTATCATTTATCAATTGTCAATTATTCTCTTTGATGGCGAATACGGCGCCGGCTCCGAGCACTAATGCCACTGCCGCCACAATCATCATGGAGCTTTGTGCGCCTCCCACGAGGGTGAGGAGGGTGCCTCCCAGCACTGCCGCTACTATCTGAGGCAGACAGATGGTGCAGTTGAAGAGTCCGAGGTATGTTCCCATGTGCCCGTAGCCTTCGAGCGCGTTGGTGACGAAGGTGAAGGGCATCGCGAGCATTGCCGCCCATGCGCATCCGATGAGCAGGAACGGTATAAACATCGCATAGTCGTTGTGGGTGAAGGGTATCATGGCGAAGCCTATGGCTCCTATGATGAGGCTTGCGGCGTAGGCGGCTTTTCTTGACTTAAACTGCGGCAGTATGGCAGCCCAGATGACGCTTCCCACTGCTTGTACGGCGAAGAGTATTCCCACCCAGTTGCCGGCCTCTTGGAAACCTGTGGATGCCGGGTCGGTGGAATGCCACACCACCTCTGCCACTGCTCCGGTGGAGTAGTTCCAAAGATATAGGAATGCTGCCCAACAGAAGAACTGCACGAGTCCGACTGTCCAGAATGTCTTTGGCGCATTTTTAAGTAAAGTGAACCAGTTTGACGACTCCTGATAGTGTGCTGATGCCTCCGCATTTCCTTCTTCCGTTTTTTCTCCATGATATTCGGCGTACTCTTTTGGCGGCATCTCTTTCACTTTCGCCACCGTATATATCACGCAGAGTATCAGTATCGCCGCGCCCACATAGAAAGAGTAAATCACCGAGTCGGGAATCACTCCCTTGGGTGCCACGTTGCTGATGCCGAGGAATGTGAAGAGGAACGGAAAAACATATCCTGCCACGCTTCCGGCATTGCAGAGGAACGACTGTATGGAGTAGGCGAGTCCTTTCTGTTTCTCGTTTACCATATCGCCCACGAGCATTTTAAACGGTTGCATTGCCATGTTGATGCTGGTGTCGAGGAGCATCAGTGCGATAAGTCCGAAAATCATCGCCGCGCCCACGGTAAGTCCTAAGGAGCCGGCATTCGGGAGCAGACACATCACCGCCACAGCCACTGCCGCTCCCACGAAGAGGTAGGGTATTCGCCGTCCAAAACGGCACCAGGTCTTGTCGCTCAGAGAGCCTACTATAGGTTGTACCACCATACCCATCAGAGGTGGCAGGATCCAGAAATAGCTGAGGTCGTGCGGGTCGGCGCCGAGTGTGGCGAAGATTCTTGATATATTGGCACTTTGCAGAGCGTAGGCAATCTGCACTCCGAAGAACCCGAAACTGAGGTTCCATAAATTCCAAAAACTTTGGTCCGGACGTTGTTTCATCTTTTTAGTATTTTAGTCTTGGTGCAAAGATACTTACACTTTCCGTTCTTTGGGTTTCAGAAAATCGAAAATCACCCCTTTTGCTTGCGCAAACGTTTGCGCTATAAACCAAAACCCTCTTGACCTTCCATTCGGAAAACCAAGAGGGTTTACTGCGGCTTTGCCGCTTGCGCCGGAACGGCGCACAATTCTCAACCTTTCGGTTAAGCGAGAGCAAAGGAAGCTTGCTTACTTTGCCGAGCGTAAGAAAGGTCGGCGTAAGCCAATTGTCAATTGTCAATTGTCAATTCGTCAGAGCGGGTACTCCTCGAAGGCATAGAGCACTGTCGATAGATATCTCTCACCCGTGTCGGGAAGCAGCACTACGATGTTTTTGTCTTTATTCTCCGGTCTTTTTGCTATCTCTGCGGCAGCGAAGGCGGCTGCTCCGGAGGATATTCCCACGAGGAGGCCGTCCTGTTGTGCTAACTGTCTTCCTGCGAGGATGGCGTCGTCGTTGGCCACAGGCAGTACCTCATCTATAACGCTGGCGTCGTAGGTCTTAGGCACAAAGCCTGCCCCAATGCCTTGTATCTTGTGTGGTCCGCTCTTTCCTCCGCTGAGCACCGGTGAAGAAGCCGGTTCCACGGCCACGATTTTCACTGCGGGGTTGAATTCTTTGAGTCGTTTTCCTACTCCCGACACAGTGCCTCCCGTACCTGCTCCAGCCACGAAGATATCGATTTTTCCGTCGGTCTGCTCCCACAGCTCCACTCCTGTGGTGAGGTAATGCCTCTGCGGGTTTGCTGGGTTTTCAAACTGTTGAAGTATGATGCTTCCCGGTGTGTTGTCGCGGAGTTCCTCTGCTGCTTTTATCGCTCCAGCCATACCGTCTTTTCCTGGTGTGAGTTTTACCTGTGCGCCGTATGCTTTCACGAGGTTTCGTCTTTCGATGCTCATTGTGTCGGGCATTGTCAGCACGAGCTTATAGCCTTTCACCGCGCTCACCAAAGCCAGTCCCACTCCAGTGTTGCCGCTTGTGGGCTCAATGATTGTTGCTCCGGGTTTCAGCAGTCCTTTCTGCTCTGCGTCTTCAATCATCGCCAAGGCTATGCGGTCTTTCACGCTTCCGCCCGGGTTAAAAAACTCAACTTTGGCAATCAAGGGTTTTTCAAGACCCTTGGCAGCCGAAAATTTTGTCAACTCCAAAAGAGGAGTGTTGCCGATAAGGTCGGTCAATTTTTTTGCAATCTTTGTCATGTCTGTTCCTTTCTTCTATATTTTATAATGTATTATATACTTTTACTGCACCCCTTGCGGTGCCACCTCTCACTTTCCTGCTGCAAAGGTACTGCAAAAACTGTTTGTGGCAAAAATTTTTTGCGGTATTCGGAAAATTATGCTAAAATAATCGCCAAAATGAGGCATATAGCAGAAAAATATTCTGCAAAAATGACGATATCCAGTATCATCTTGTGGTACCCCTCACAATCAGTCTTGTCCTTACGATTTTCTTTTCCACTTTATCGTGTGCTATTGTTCCTTCGATATGTCCGATGAGAATGTTTGCCGCCTCTTCTCCCACGGTAACCCCTCTTTGTTCCACGGTGGTTAGCATCGGGTCGCAGGCTTTGGCATGATAGTCGTTGGTGAATCCGCATACGGAGATGTCGTCGGGCACTGCGAGTCCGAGTCTTTTCACACTGTAAAGCACTCCCAAGGCAGTGTCGTCGTTTACACAGAAGAAGGCGTCGATTTCCTTGTGGGTTTTCATCATTTCTGGTGTTAGCATCTCTGCGTCGCTTCGGTTGTCGCATGTTTTGCACAGATTCTCGTCATAGCTGATGCCGGCCTTGAGCAGTGCGTCTTTATATCCGTTGAAGCGGTTTTTGGAAATCTCCAGTTGCATAGGTGAGCCATAGAAGGCGATGTGTCGGCATCCTGTCTCTATGAGATAGCTCACGGCGTTGAATGCTCCGTTGTAGTCATCCACCACCACCATCGACGCCCTTACGCCGGTGCAGATGCGGTCGAAGAAGACTATAGGCACGCCGGCGTCGAGAAGTTTTTGGAAATGAGCGTAATGCACTGTGTCTTTCGCTTGCGAGACGATGATACCTCCCACCCGGTGGCGTAAGAAATTCTCACAGATGCGTGCCTCGTTCTCATAGCGTTCCTTGCTTCTCGCCACCACCACCTCGTAGCCTCTTGCCGTCGCCTCCTCCTCGATGCCTTGCAGCACCGATGAGAAATAGTAGTGCACTATTTCGGGCATGATCACGCCAATCACTTTCTGCGGACGTCCTGCATTTTGCCGCAATGACGATGCCACCGCATCGGGATAAAAGTTATGTTCCCGTGCGTATGCCTGTACCCGCGCCCTACATTCTGCGCTTATGCGGTCGCTGTTGTTTAATGCCCGCGACACTGTGGCCACAGAAATGCCAAGTTCCTTGGCTATATCCTTCATTGTCATAATTCTCATCAATGAATAAGATGCGAGCAAGCCCGCAAATGAAAAATTAATACTGCACTGCTTGCAGTGCCACCTCTCACTGCAAAATCGGAGATTTTGCCACCTATCACTTATAGTCTCTGCCTGTATTAGTGCAAACGTTTGCAAAGCATAATTATTGTTTTTTGATACAAAAAAAGAACAACGAAGTGAGCTTTTTTCTTATATTTGCACCGTGAAAGCGGCTCTTTTCAGCCTTTTCAGGCAGAAAGTCGCAAAAAAAGGGGCGCACAGCCGATGCAGACAACCGTGGGTATGGCGCTTCAAAAGTTCTAACATAAAACTAAAAAATAAAAAAAGGGAAATTTTCAAAATCAAAAAACAAGATTAAATCAAAAAACAAGATTAAATCAAAGTTTAGTCAAATCAGCAAAGTCAAATCTTTAAAGTGAGAGAGACAAAAAAATGAGAGAGACGAAAATAGTATATTATTAACTAAAACCAAAAAACGATGAAGCAGGTAAAGTCAAGAATTCCCCTGAGGATTTTATCCCTCTTGATGGGACTGCTCTTCACTTGTGGGGCTTTTGCCCAGCAGATGCAGGTGAAGGGACAAGTGAAAGATGCTACCGGTGAGCCCGTCATTGGCGCAACAGTGCGTGTGGCCGGGCAGTCAACGGGTACCATCACAGATTTTGACGGCAATTTCACTATCTCTGCCAATAAAGGGCAGACATTGGAAGTGTCGTACATCGGTTATACCACCCAGCAGGTGTCGGCATCTCCGAATGTGGTGATCACACTACAGGAAGATGCGGCACAGTCGCTCAACGAGGTGGTGGTGATTGGTTATGGAGCAGTGAAGAAAACCGACCTCACCGGCTCTGTTACCGCTATCAAGCCCGATGAGATGAACCACGGTCTTGTAACAAGTATGCAAGACGCGTTGCAAGGCAAAATCGCCGGTGTGGATGTTACCAACGGCGGTGGTCAGGTAGGTGGAGGCTCCACGATACGTATCCGTGGAGGTTCATCACTGAATGCCAGCAACGACCCTTTGATCGTCATCGACGGTCTCGCCATGGACAGCTACGGCATCCAAGGTGTGGGCAACCCGATGTCGATGGTTAACCCTAACGATATCGAGAGCTTCACAGTGCTCAAAGACGCATCCGCGACAGCCATCTATGGTAGCCGCGCCTCCAACGGTGTGATTATCATTACCACAAAGAAAGGCCGCAAGGGTCAGAAACCGTCGTTCCAATACAATGGCAACGTGTCGGTGAGCGTGGTGAAGGGCAAACCCGAGCTGATGAACTCCTCGGAGTATCAGCAGTATGTGAAAGAGACGGTGATGAACCAGAGAGGTTACACAGAAGATGAGTATCTCGCAAGCGATGAGTACAGAGCACTCGGCTACTGGACTGAAGGCACAGTGAGCAACCCCTATCAGGGTGAGCACCTCTTCGCCGACACCGACTGGCAGAAAGAACTGTATCGCACAGGCGTCAGCACCGACCACAACATCACTATGACTGGCGGACTGAAGAACATGCCATACCGCGTGAGCTTGGGTTACACATATCAGCAGGGTATCGTGAAAACCAACGACTACCAGCGTTTCACAGGAAGTGTGAACCTGAACCCCTCATTCCTTGACGACCACCTGAATTTCAATATCAACGCCAAGGGAATGTATTCCAAGACCACTTTCAACGAGAGCAGTTCGTTGGGTTATATCACTACTATGGACCCCACAAAGCCCGTGTATGACAGCTCCGAGAGAGGTCAGGCATACGGTGGCTACTGGCAGTGGCCGGCAGTGGAGACCAGAGACTACGATGCCACTTGGACGGCAGGTGTGAACACTCTCGCTCCGCGCAACCCTGTGTCATTGTTAGACAACTACAGCAATAAGGGTAAAGGAAAGTCATTCGTGGGTAACTTCGAGGCCGACTATAAGATTCACGGTTTCGAAGACCTCCGCCTGCATGCCAACTTCGGTGTTGACGTTACGTCAGGAAAGAGCAATGTTGACCAGACACCTTATTCATATATATCCGGAACATACTATTTCGGTAACTACGGATGGAATACGATGGACACCTACAACCTCTCGTTCAACGCCTACGCACAGTACTATCACGACTTCGAGGATGCACTGAAGAACCATATCGACGTGATGGCCGGCTATGAGTGGCAGCACTTCCACAAGAAGACCGACTATTTCTACTGCGGTTACTATCCCGAGACCAGCACCATGGCAGGTCAGCAGTATATACCTTCGGAGAACACACTGTATAAGACCGAGAACTACCTCGTGAGCTTCTTCGGACGTTTGAACTACAACTTGCTCGAGAGATACTACCTCACCTTCACCCTCCGCGACGACGGTTCTTCACGTTTCGCAAAGGGCAACCGCTGGGGCCTCTTCCCCTCTGTGGCCCTCGCATGGAAGATCAGCGATGAGGCAATCTTCAAGAACACAGCAGTGAGCGACCTCAAACTCCGTCTCGGCTACGGTATCACAGGTCAGCAGGAAGGTATCGGCGACTATATCTATCTGCCTACCTTCACCACCAACGGCAAGGGAGCTTACTATCCCATCCTCGGCAATGGCGGCACCTACAGACCTGACGCTTACAATACCGACATCACTTGGGAGAAGACAACCACCTGGAACGCCGGATTAGACTTCGGTTTCTGCAACCAGAGATTCTCAGGTTCTGTTGACTGGTACTATCGTAAGACCAAAGACCTGCTCAACACCGTGGCAATCCCCGCAGGAACCAACTTCAGCAACAAGCTGACGAGCAACATCGGTAGTCTGCACAACACCGGTCTTGAGGTGGCCCTCAACTGGCGTGCCATCCAACAGCGCGACCTCATCTGGACACTCGGATATACCTTCACCACCAATAAGAGCAAGATTGACCAGCTCACAGCCAGCAACAGCGACGACTATAAGATCCTCCACGGAGGCGTGGCAGTCGGCGTGGGTTCCGATGGTGTGAAAGCATGGAAAGTGGGACAGGAAGTGGAAGCCTACTACGTATATCAGCAGGTGTATGACGACAACGGCCAGCCTATCGAAGGACTCTTCGTTGACCGCAACGGCGATGGCATCATCAACGACGCCGACCGCTACTTCTACAAGAAGAGCGCACCCGATGTTACTATGGGCTTCAGCTCAAAACTCACCTATAAGAACTGGGACTTCGGTTTCAACCTTCGTGCCAGCATCAACAACTACGTGTATAACGGTGTTGAGGCAAGCCTCCGTTCCAACGTGTCTTACACAGGTATCTATAGCGGCGGCGCATTCAACAACATTATCAAATATACAATGGATAAGAACTGGAGCACGGTGTCAGCAAAAGATGCTTTGAGCGACTACTTCATCCAGAACGCATCGTTCCTCAAGTGCGATAACATCACTCTCGGATACTCATTCTCCAACCTCTTCAGCAATGGCAGTTGGGGCGGATTCAGCGGAAGAGTATATGCCACTGCACAGAATGTGTTTACTATCACTAAGTATAAAGGCGTGGACCCGGAAATCAGCGGCGGCTATGACAGCAGCCTCTATCCAAGACCCTTCGTGGGCATCGTGGGTGTGTCGCTTAACTTCTAATGACCATAAACTTCAACGAATATGAAAAAGGTATATAAAATAGCACTCTGTGCTTTATGCGTCATTGCTATGGCCACCTCTTGCGTCAAAGACCTCGATGTGGAAAATATCAATCCGCAACAGGTGAGCACACTGCAGACAGACTCACTGTTTAATAAAATCTATTCCGCCTTTGCACTCACCGGACAGATAGGCCCGAGCGACAATGGCGACCTCGCAGATATCGATGAGGGCTTCTCCGACTATTTCAGAATGCTCTTCTACGCCAACGAGCTCACTTCAGATGAGGCCAGCTGGATTTGGATTTCCGACCCTGGTATCTCCGACCTCCAGCATAACACCTACGGCTCTGACAACTCTATCATCATAGGACTTTACTACCGTATTTATTTCACCATCACACTCTGTAACTACTACCTGGATCAGGTGGCTGCCGACGGCACTGAAGAGACTGCTGCCAGAAGAGCAGAGGTGAGATTTATCAGGGCTTTCTGCTACTATAATGTGATGGACCTCTTCGCCAACGCCTCATTCACAGAAACAGTGAGCAGCGAGCCAGGACAGAGATACACCAGAGCAGAGTATTTCAATTATGTGGAGAGTGAACTGCTTGCTATTGAGAGCGATTTGAAAGACCCGGGAGAAAACGACTATGGCAGAATCGACGTGGTGGCTGACTGGTTGCTTCTCTCACGCCTCTACCTCAATGCAGAGGTTTATACAGGAACAGCACAGTGGCAAAATGCTAAAACTTATGCGGAAAATGTATTAAAAAATGGTTATTATGAACTCTGCCCGTCTGGAGCCACTTCTTCCACAGGCGAGAAATTCTCTGCATATCAGATGCTCTTCCTCGCCGACAACAATTCCTCTGCGGCAAGAAAGGAAATCATCTACCCCGTGATGCTCGACGGCGTGAAAACCACAAGCTACGGTGCCACCAACTTCCTGCTCAAAGCTACCTACAGCTCAGACATGAGTGCCACAGTACCCTCGGGAACCAACGACAGCTGGGGCAAGTGCTTGAGAGTGAAAGGCTCACTCATCGACATTTTTGCTGATGAAGATCTTGACAATATTGACAACGTGGCTGCGATGACCAGTTTATGCGGCGACGACCGTGCCCTCTTCTACAGCTCCGGCTTCTCAAGGTATATCCTGGATGAGACCGACAGCAAGCAGGGCTACTCGTGTGTGAAGTTTAGAAACGTTACCAGCACGGGAGCCGCCACAAGCTCTAACGACTATGTGGACACCGACCTGCCGCTCATGCGTATGGCAGAGGCTTACCTCACTTACGCAGAGGCAGATACAAGGCTCCACAATGGAGAACCCACGAAAGACGCTGCCGATATGATTAACGTACTGCGCGAACGCGCCAATGCGGAAACACAGCAGATTTATTACCTCGAAGACATCCTCAACGAGTGGGCAAAAGAGTTCTGGTTTGAGGGAAGAAGAAGAATGGATCTCGTGCGCTTTGGACTCTACGGAGGAAGCAACTCCTACACCTGGGAATGGAAAGGCGGCGTGGCTGACGGAACAGCATTCGGCTCTTTCCGCAACATCTTCGCTTTGCCTGTGAATGAGTTGGAGAATAACCCCAACCTGATACAGAACACCGGTTATTGATAACTAAAAAGAAGGAATTATGAAAAAGATTATTAGTTTTATATGCATTATAAGCGCACTGGCCTGCCTCTCCTCCTGCAAGGACGACAACGACAGCAACCCTGTGCTTAAGCAGCCGGAGAGTTTTGTGCTCAACACGCCGAATTTCTCCATCAACAATGTGTATGACCTGCCCTATTCCGAGTATATCACGCTTACTACGTCGCAACCCGACTACGGTGGCTTCCCGGTATCGGTGACATATCAGGTTCAGGTATCATTGGAGAATGATTTTGAAGACATCTACTCTTACACCGTTCTGCCAACCACTTTCACTTCCACCACACTGCAGGTGCCGGCATCTGAAATGGACGCAGCAGTGAAAGACCTTTATGCAGACGCTAATTACGGTGCCGTGCCAGAAAAGGATCAGGTACTGCCTGTTTATATCCGGCTGAGGGCTTATCTCGCCGATGCCACCGCCGCTTATCAGAACGAGTGCTTCTCAAATTCTGTGAGCATCAATGCCCGTACCTACGAGGCTCCCGTGGCAGCAGAACTCCCAACAGAACTTTATGTTGTGGGTAACTCGATACAAACAGCTTGGAACAGCTGGAAACCTATGGCTCCGGTATATGGAAGGGATGGACGCTTCTATACCCTTATCTACAACAATGCCGACGGCTTCAAGTGGGGCACCAAGGAGAACGATTGGAGAGGCTACGGCCACCTGGCAGAGATAGAGAACAACACCTCTACCACTATCAGCGAGGATGGCGACGGCAACATCGTATTCAGCGATGCCGGCTGGTACACTCTCGAGTTCGTGGCAACTATCAGTGGCAACGATGTGAACTACAAGATGATAGTATCGACAGGTGAGGCATACGTTATCGGCAACGCTGTGGATGGCGGCTCATGGTCGGGCGTGGCAATGACGATGCCTGACAATGCCGACGGTCTGTGGACCTTCAGCGACTTCACCGGCTCAGGTGAGCTTAGGGCATATATCAATGTGCCGGGCGAAGACTGGTGGCGCACAGAGTTCACACTCTATCAGGGCTCACTCTTCTGGCGTACTATGGACATTCCTAACAACTGGGCAGAGAATGTTGGAGAAGACTATTCTGTGCAGGTAGGCGTAGGAAATGTGCTTAGCATTAACTTCAACTACAATACAGGAAGCGTTGAATAATTTTAAATGTGATGATTATGAACAAGAAAATATTATTAGGAGGGGTGCTGCTCTGCGCGGCACTCACCTCCTGCAACGAGGATTTCAAAGACTGGGCATCACCAATGAGCAGCACTGAGACGGCTGCAACAGACAACGTGTCGATATCCTTCTCTGCAGGCAAAGATGCAAATCTGGTGATGAATAATATTACCAACGACACCGTGGTCCTTGTACACATTACGACGACAGGAACCGATGCAGCCGTAACTTCCCTTACTTTTATGGGAGTGTCTGTGGACGTGCTGGATATTAGAGTAACTGATGCATACGGTGCAGATTTGTATGTGAGTGCCCGTGCCCTCGACTCCATTGCCGAGGTAACCTATCTCGACCGCTCCGCCACACCCCACTATGCAGTGGTGGATGTCGAAGGTCAGGCTTATACTAAAGCCGGTGAAGCAGTGTATGGCAGCGGAACTTTTGAAGCGAGCGTAACACCTGTCAGCAACTTGGAAACCATCGACCCCAACGGCTATTTCCTCTTGGGAGACTGGAACTCATGGACAGTGAGCAATGCCACTTGGATGACAGAGGTGGAGCCCGGCATTTATCAGGCTACCGTAACCACTACCGGCTCCGGCGACAACTGGTTTAAGTTCTACAAAGGCTCAGGCTACGACCCCGACAACTTCACATGGGATGACGTGGCAATGGGCTGCGCTGTGAATGGCGACGGTACTACTCCCAACCTGCTCGTGGTGAAGGACGACCCGATATACGGCGGTTTCCAAACCCCGGTTATCAATGGCGCAGCCACCTGGTTGATTACTCTTGACATGAACAAGTTCATCTACAAGTATGAGATGACGAACATGAGCTTCTATGCCGTGGGTGGCATCAACGGGTGGTCAACCGACAACGCTCCTAAGTGTATGCTGATACCGGAGTCATCAAGCATTATGAGCTACACCACATCGTATAGCGGCGCTTGGGACCTCAAACTCTGGAAGAAGGACGACATCGGTAACTGGGATGTGGCTTACGGATGCGTGAACGACGGCGACAATGCTTCCAGCGGCGACTTAGTGAACAGCAGTGCCGGTGCCATCTCCGCTCCTGAGGCAGGATACTACACCTTCTCGATCAACTTGAGCACGATGACCTACTCTTGGACAAAGCTCGACAACCAGAGCCCGACAGAATACACCTTGATAGGTCTTATCGGAGGCTTCAACTCTTGGGGTGAAGACTACGCAATGACACAGGTGGCAAGTCATAACTGGTATGCAGAGCTCACCCTTACCGAGGCCACAGAGCTGAAGTTCCGTGCCAACGGCGGATGGGATATCAACTGGGGTTGCGACCTGTCTGTAACCGAGGCCAACTATTTCGGCACCGGTGAGCAGAATGGAGCAAACATCAATGTGCCGGCAGGCACCTACGATGTGTACTTCTGCGACATCAATGGCAACTTCGCCTTTGCTGCCAAGTAAACAGAACTTCTCTTAATATTAAAAAGGATGCGCTCAATCGAGCGCATCCTTTTTAATATTCAACGTTTTCAAGGAATAGGGCGTTTGCCGGCATACTCTCTCCGGCATTGCTCCGGCTTCCGCTTTCGATAACCTCGCGCAATTGCTGCAAGGTCATTCTCTTCCTTCCTATTTCCCACATCGTGCCTACTATCGCCCTCACCATATTGCGGAGAAACCGGTCGGCGGAGATTTCGAAATACCAGCTGTAGTCGCCTGTTTTCACAAACCGTGCCTCATAGATATGGCAGATAGTGGTTTTCACGTCGCTGCCGCTTTTGCAGAAGCAGGCGAAGTCGGTATATTCTTTGAGGATTTGCGCCGCCTCTTGCATCAGGTCGAAATCGAGAGGGTAGTGGGTCTCGTGTGAGAAATGCCTTAGGAACGGGTCGCGTCGGGTATGGAAATAATAGTGGTATGTGCGTTTCGTGGCGCTGAAGCGTGCGTGCATGTCATCGCTCACGGGATAGATGTCTATGGCGGCGATGTCGCGCGGCAGCACATGGTTGAGGCGATACACCGTCTGCGGGCAGTCGATAGGCTCTTGGAGGTCGAAATGTGCCGCCATGCGCCTTGCGTGCACACCGGTGTCGGTGCGTCCGGCTCCCACCACTTCTATGTCTTTCCTCAGTATCAGGGACAATGCTTTCTGTAACTCTGCTTGCACAGAGTTGCCGTTGGGTTGTATCTGCCAACCGTGATAGGCAGTGCCGTCATAACTGAAAACGATAAAATACCTCAAATTATTTCTTGTCTATTTTTAATCTCTTTCCGTTATCCTTAATCTGCTGTTTCAGCGGTTTCACCACTTTGCTTTCCTCGGTGATAATCATTCCCACATCGTTTACTCCGGGCAAAATGTTGAGTCTCATGTTGTGGCGCAACGTGATGTGCAGGGAGTCGCCTTGATGCAGTTGTATCTTTCTGAAAGGCGTGGTGAGCTGGTAGTTGCGTATGCCGCTGCCGTTAACATCGCCCTCTTCGTTGTAGGGGGTGATTAAAATGGTGTCGCGGAACGTTTGTGTATTTCTTTTCAGACTGTCTGCCACCCCTGCGGTATCGGGTATGAGAATAGTGGTGGCAGTAACAGAGAGGTTGGAGTAGGGGTAGTCGGTGGTAAGCCTTATGCCAGTTTCCATTTGACATAGGGCGTCGGTTTTCACTTTTCCCACGCTGAAGACCACTGTGTCGCTGCGTGTCCACTCATTGTCGTCGATATGTCTGTATTCCTGACATACCTTTCCTTTGATGCACGATGAGAGAGTCAGCAGAACCATGGCTACGACAGCCGCGCTACTCGCTTTTCTCATTTCTCTGCTCTTTGGGCTTTTCCTGACTGTTGGGCCTTGCGTTGCCTTCTCCGTTGTTATTTTGGGGCGCGTTGTTATGACCGTGTCCTCCGTTGTATCCCGGTCTGCCATTGGGTTTGCCGTAGCCTCTCCTTTGCTGCTGACGGTTGCCTCTGGGGTTGCTGCCTTGTGCGTTCCCCGGATTATTTCCTTGGTTGGCGCCTTGCATGTTTCCCTCTGCCTGTCTTGGCTCTTGGGGCTTATTCTTTTTCTTCTTTTTCTTTTTAGCTTTGTCGAAGCGGTTGATGCTCTCCTGTGTGGCGAGGTCCACGGGCAGTGCCTTCTTCGGCTTCCCTCCCTCGGTGAGTGATACGGGCTTTTCGCCGTTTTTGTTCATCTCGATTATTTCCCTTGCTCTTTCGGCGGTGATGGTTTCGAGGTTTGCGGCGATGTTCTTGTCGGTGGAATAAGTTACTAATCCGGCGAGGATGTCGCTCTTGAAATGATAGTAGTCGCCGTCGGCGGTTTGCAGTATCACCTCCTTGCTCGGCATGTTCTTGCCTGCGTCCATATAGCAGTCCACCTCATAGTTGAGACAACATTTCAGTTTTGCGCACATGCCAGCGAGTTTCTGTGGGTTCAGCGACACCTCCTGGAAGCGTGCCGCATTGGTGCTCACCGATGAGAAACTCCTGATCCAGGTGGCGCAGCAGAGCTCCCTTCCGCAAGGGCCAGTGCCTCCGATGCGTCCGGCCTCCTGGCGAGCTCCGATTTGTTTCATCTCTATTCTCACGTGGAAGGCTTCTGCGAGCACCTTGATGAGCTCACGGAAGTCCACGCGCCCGTCGGCGATATAATAGAAGATGGCCTTGTTGCCGTCGCCCTGATATTCCACGTCTCCGATTTTCATTTCGAGTCCGAGGTCTTTGGCTATCTGCCGGCTTTCAATCATCGTGCCGTGCTCACGCTTTTTTGCCTCGAAGTATTTCTCCATGTCAGTTTCCTTCGCATGTCGATACACCCTTTTGATGTCTTCGGCAGAACGTATGTTGGCCTTTTTTATTTGCAGCTCCACGAGTTTCCCGGTGAGTGTAACCACTCCGATGTCGTGCCCCGGGCTTGCCTCCACTGCCACGATGTCTCCTTTCTTGAGTTCTAAGCCATTCACATTGTGATAGTATCCCTTTCTGGTGTTTTTGAATTGCACCTCCACCAGGTCGGTAACAGTATTGTTGCCCGGCACATCGGCGAGCCAGTCGTAGGTGTTCAGTTGCTTGTCTTGTCTTCCCACGGCTTTTGCGCTGAGTCCTCTGTCGCTGTCGTTGTTAAGTTGAAAATCCATATCTTGTCATTTTTTTATTAGCAGTACAATAATATTAAGAGCTAAGTGGTAGAACACCATTTTGCTGTTGGCATTTTGCGTGATGTCGCGTATCGCCTTTTGCAGCAGTTGGCTGATGGGTATCACGTTGGCTTCGTTTATAAACCTTGCGAATCTGGTTGAGAACTGTTCCTCTTTCTTCGACATGTAGCACAGCTCCGGTTTTTGGAAGTTGTACATAAAGTTCTCCCTTACCATTCTGAGGAAATATTCGAGCATCCTCTTCTGTTTCTCCCTTCCGTAGGGCTCTGTCCTGTCGCTCCATTTCGTGAGTTCCTTGATGTCTCTTTGGTATGCCTTCCTCATCAGGAAGATGAACATTTCGAGAAACTCATCGTTTTCGTTGTCAGCCTTGAGCAGGTCGAGGGCTTGTGTCCAATTCCCCCTTGCCATTCGTGCCACCCTGTTGGCATCGTCCTCCCCGAGTCCTTGTCTCTTTTCGAGTGCCTCGGCGATGTCGGCGGTGTTTATCTGCGGAATGTCTATCCTCTGCGTCCTGCTCTTGATGGTGTCTAAGAGTCTTTCTGGCTGTTGGCAAGTGAAGATAAACAAGCTCCCTACCGGCGGCTCCTCGATGAGTTTGAGCAGCTCGTTGGCACATTCCGCATTCATATATTCCGCCATCCATATTATGGAAATTTTGTATCCCCCTTGACTTGCCTTAAGACTCATGTCGTGCATGATTCTTGTGCTTTCTCCTCTTCCCGTCTGCGCCTGCTGGTTGGCAGCTCCCATCTCTGTGAGCCACTGTTGCATATTGAAGTAGTCGCGCTCTTTAATCATCGCATACCACTCTTTGGCGAAGTCGCCGCTATCCATCTTATGCTCCGATGCAGTTCCGGCGGGTCTTATCACGGGGTAGGAGAAATGGAGGTCGGGGTGCTCCATGCTCTCTGTGTGCAGCAGTGTTGCTGCGAAGGCCATGGCGAGGGGCATCTTGCCCGCCCCGGCAGGACCGCAGAAGAGCAGGGCATGGGGGATTTTCCCTTGCTCTTGCATCTCAAGCAGCCTCCGCTTGATTTCCTGCTGGCCTATCACATTATCGAAATTCATCGCTACACCTTATTTATAATAACCTCTTAAGTACTCCTTTATTATAGTCTTTTGAGTACTTCCCTGTTATAGCCTTTTCAATATCTCTATTATCGAGGTGGTGGCAGAAATGGTATAGAAATGCAGATAGTTGAACCCGTGCTGGCGCAGTTCCCTACACTGGTTCAACGCCCATTCTATTCCCAAAGCCGCTATCTCCTCGTCGCTGTTGCATTTTGCCGCTTCTCCTGCGAGTTCCTGTGGTATGTCACAGTGGAAAGTCTTCGGCACCACGGAGAGCTGACTTTTCTTCGTGAGCGGTTTGATGCCCGGGATGATAGGTATCGTAATTCCCGCTGCCCTTGCCTGCTCCACGAACTTGAAGAAGTTGTCGTTGTCGTAGAAGAGCTGTGTCACCGCATATTCCGCCCCGAGGTCTTGTTTCTCTTTGAGGTGGGCGATGTCGCTCTGCCGGTTTGGGGCCTCCTCGTGCTTCTCCGGGTAGCATGCCACGCCGTAGGAGAATGGCGGTCCCGGCACCCTTATGGGCGTGTCGTCCACGAAGAAGCCGTCGTTGAAGCGCTTCACCTGTTTTATCAGGTCTATGGTGTGGCTGTATCCTCCTTCCACGGCTTTAAACCTCTTTTCGCCTGCCGCCTTGTCGCCACGTAGCAGCAGTATGTTGCTGATGCCGAGGAACTGCAGGTCGAGGAGGTCGTATTCGATATCCATCGCCGTGGCCCCGCTGCATATAATATGCGGCACCACCTCTATATGGTAGCGTTCCTTTATCGCCGCTGCGATGGCCACGCTTCCCGGGCGGAGCCTCACGGGGTATCTTTTCAGCAGTCCTCCCTCCATCTCCTTGTATGCCCACTCGCTCTGGTGGTTGGTGATGTTTATGCGCTGCGGTCCGAAGGGCATCAGCCGCTCTATAGTGGAGTAGAGCGATGCCGTGCCGGCTCCGCGCAATGGCGGCAGCACCTCGAAGGAGAAGCCCGTCTGACTGTATGTCTTGTCTTTTGTTTCTGCCATGTTAAAACGAAAATTTTCATTTTGTGTGCAAAATTACGAAAAAATTCCCGATTAATCTTCAAAAACTCCCTTTTTTCTAAAAATATGCACATTTTTGCACTTTAAGTCGAAAAAAAAGTGAGATAAAGTTCGAAAATCTGCATTTTTTCAAAAACTCTTTGTATCTTTGCACCATAAAAATATTGTTTATGGAAGGAAATTTGTTAATAGGGCGACATAGGGAGCAGGAGGAGTTGAAGAGGCGTATGACTTCCGACCGCTCGGAGCTGGTGATTGTTTATGGTCGTCGTCGTGTGGGTAAGACATACCTTATCGACAGTTTCTTCGATGGTCGTTACGACTTCACCTACGTCGGCGGTCATCATCTTACGCAGCGGCAGCAGCTGAATAAATTTTCCAAGGCTTTGAAAAAGGCGATGGGCGAAAAGACGATGAGACCGTTGACCGACTGGTTTGACGCTTTCGATGTGCTTGAGGAGTATCTCGAGTCTCTGTCCCAAGAGCGGAAGAAAGTGGTGTTTATCGACGAGATGCCTTGGATTGACAGTCAGAAATCCACTTTCGTAAGTGCTTTTGAGACATTCTGGAACGGGTGGGCGGCGAGGCGTCGCGACATCGTGTTTATCGCTTCCGGCTCTGCCACGTCGTGGATGGCAGACAAGTTGATTGACAATCCCGGCGGTTTGCATGCCCGTATCACCTGCCACCTCTATCTGCGTCCGTTCACCCTTGCGGAGACAGAGGAATATCTGCAAAGCAAAGGCTGCAGATGGGACAGGTATCAGATTGCCCAGTGCTATATGACTTTCGGAGGCATACCTTTCTATTTAAGTCTTATCGACCCTCAGAGGAGCCTCGTCGAGAATATCGACCTCTTGTGTTTCAACAGGGGAGGGGCTTTGAGGGCGGAGTTTGACGAGCTTTACACCGCCCTCTTCACAAATGCCGACAACTATATCGCCGTGGCGAAACTGTTGGCATCCCACCGTGGCGGAATGACATACAGCGATATCGAGAAAAGTACGGGTATCGAAGGAGGACGGCTCACGAAAGTGCTCGGAAACCTTGAGAAATGCGACTTCGTAATGAAGTTCAAGTACTACGGCAAAAAGGAGAAAAGCAGGATTTACAAACTCTGCGACTTCTTTACCTTATTTTATTATAAGTTTATGGAGCCCAATGCCGACAGCTATGATGAGCAGTGGTGGTCGCATCACTTCCAGACGCCAAGCGCGACAGCCTGGCAAGGGCTGACTTTCGAGCTTCTCTGTTTGATGCACATCCCGCAGATAAAGAAAGCCTTGGGCATAGAGGGCGTCGCCACGGATGTGTCGGCATGGTATGATATCGGCAACCGGCAAGACAGTGGCGAGAGAGGGGCGCAGATAGACCTCGTGATAGAGAGGAGCGACAGGATCATTCACCTCTGTGAAATGAAATTCAGCAGCACGCGATATAGAATAAAACCCGAATACGAGGAGAAATTGAGATACAGAACGGCGCTCTTCCGGGATAAGACCAAGACAACCAAAGCCACGGTGAATACCTTTATCACCACATACGGCATAGAGAATCCCGAGGCCTCGAGTATAGTAAACAGCGAGGTGAAACTCGATGATTTATTCTGAAAAACTATAAAAGCTTTCAAAAAATGATATTTTTCAAGAAAGATGTTGCATATTTCAAAAACTCTTTGTATCTTTGCACCAAATTAATTAATAACAATAAAATCAGAGGATTGAATAATGAAGACAATTTTAGTAGCAGAAGACAATGACGGCAATTTCGTGCTTATGACTTATATTCTGAAAAAGGAGTATAATATCGTGCGTGCCAATAACGGCCAGGAGGCAGTGGAGAAAGTTACCGAGGGCGGTATCGACCTGGTGCTCATGGACGTGAAAATGCCGGTGCTCAATGGTTTGGAGGCCACGAAACAGATAAGGGAGTTTAATAAAGACATACCCATTATCGCTCTCACCGCCAATGCCTACGAAAGCGACCGCGAGCTGGCTTTCGAGGCCGGATGCAACGATTTCATCGCTAAACCGGTGAACTGCCAGAAGACTCTTGAGACAATAGCCAAGTATGTCTCCGAGGAGTAATCGGCAATGTTCTTATTTGTTATAGCGGGAAAGTTTTATCGTTAAAATTATCAAATACGGAGGCTTTTCGTATTAAAAAATAGCGCATTCGTTGAAATTTTTTGCGGCGGATGCGCTTTCTTATTAATTTTGCAGCGAAATAGAAATTATATGAGAAGAAATGTGTTAACATACGGGATAAGCTTGAAAGCGGCAGCTCTTTGCTTGTCGCTATTCGTGGGTGTGAATGCCCTGGCACAAAACAGCGACCGTCCCGGTCCGCCGCCAGGAGGCATGCCACCCCAGAACGGACAGTTCCCCGGTCCTCCTCCGGGAGGCTTCGGTGGAGGTCCGGGAGGAAAGCCCGGCCCGGGAGGCGGAGGCAGCCAGTATGTGGAGGCTAAAGGCACTAAGACTTTCGACAGCGACGCAAAGCTCGACAACACCGAGGTTACAAGTACCGAGGCCGACCATAGCGCAGTGCTTGCCACTGGCGGCACAGTGGCGATAAGCTATTGCACCCTCACAAATCCCAAAGACGCATCCAGCACCGACGATGCCAGCTTCTATGGCGTGAACGCAGTGATGTGCGCACAACCGAAAGACCGTACCAACGGCACGGCTGTCATCAACTCCCTGCATAACAAGATTACCGGCAGCGGCTTGGGCAGCAACGGTATCTTCGCATACGGCAAGGCAGAGATAAACTCCACCTTCGATAATATCACTGAGACAGGAGGCAACTCAAGAGGCATCATGGCCTCCGGAGGCGGTAAGATAAACGTTTATCAGGACACCGTGGTAACTAAGAACGGCAGTTCCAGCTGTATCGCCACTGACCGTGGAGGCGGTGAGATCAATATCGACGGAGGTCTATACACCTGCTATGGCGCCAATTCCGCCGGTCTTTATTCCACTGGCAACATCAACGCCCGCAACGCCACGTTTGTGAGCAACGGCGGGGAGATGATGGTTATCGAAGGCACCAACTTCATCAATGCCACCGACTGCCATTTCACGAGCAATTTCGACAAGTGGGGAGTGCTCCTCTATCAGAGCTTCTCCGGCGATGCCGAGGAAGGCGACCGTGCCACACTCTCGATGAAAGGCGGAAGTCTGACATACAACGGACACAAGACAGGTATGTTTTATAATACCAACAACCGCGACTCGTTGTATCTGAATAATGTGAAGATAGTAAACAAGAGTGACACTATTATCAATGTGAAGAAAGGCGGGTGGGGCAACCGCGACAATGCCTCACGCGGCGGTACATTGGCAGTGAGATGCGACAACCAGGTGCTTAAAGGTGTGGTGGCTGTTGACAAAGACTCAAAGGCAACTCTCCATTTCGGCGAGGGAAGCAAGTTTGAGGGCAGCATCAACCCCGACAACACCGCCAAGGAGGTGAACATCACCCTCGACGCTTCAAGTCAGATTATTCTCACCGAGAACTCATACGTTACTGGTAAGATAACGCTCGACAAAGAGTATGCTCCAAAGGCGCAGATAACAAATATCGTGGGCAACGGTCATAACATCTACTATGACCCTGAAGCCAATCCCGACTTCAAGAAAGCCCGCTTCTATCTGATGAATGACGGCTCGCTGCAGCCCTTCTCAGAGTATTAATAAGACATTCGGACAAAAGTCAAATAATAATTCTACTCATAATAATTTTAGGTTAGTGTTTTTTCCGGGCCGCCATTCGTGAGAATCGCGGTCCTATTTTGTTGCTTAAAAACGAATCCGAATCTGTCTGAAAGGCCTATCGCAGTAAAACAATTACGCCGGAACGGCGTACTAATTGTCAATTGTCAATTGTCAATTGTCAATTAAAAAAATCCTTGCTTTTTGAGAGCTTCTATGAGGCTCGCCGACAATGCCTCATTGTCTTTCTTAGTATAGCGTATGTCGGTGAAGATTTGGGCGAGCGTCTCCTTGTTGTTTATCTCCACGAAATGCTTGTTCTCTTCCAGCTCCTCCTTGGGCGTATAGTATTCGTCAATGAGTTGCGGTGTGTAGTCGCGGTAGCTTTCTTCGTGAATGATGGCGTCTAAGGGCAGACGGTCACTCAATGGCGGCTCCTCTGCCGGCCATCCCACGGTGATGGTGGCCAAGGGCATCACGAGTTTCGGCAGTTTCAGGGCTTCGATGATTTGCATAGGCATATACACGGTGGTGCCGAGATAGCAGCAGCCCAACCCTTCTTCCTCCATGAGGTTGCACAGCGTTTGTGTGTATAGCAGCGCGTCGGAGGCGGCATTTATAAACGAGAGGAAATTGTCGTATCCCGGCACTGCCTTGCGGCATTCCGCCCACTGCGATGTGCGGTGGAAGTCGGCACAGACAGTCAGCACCACCGGGGCGCCTGTCACCATCGGCTGGTTGAAATGCGCCGGTGCCAAGGCCTCCTTGCCCTCCTTGCTGCGGGTAATCACCACACTGTAAAGTTGCAGATTACCCATTGTCTGTGTGCGCTCGGCCTCTGCCAAGAGCCGGCGCAGCAGTTCTTCACTCACCTCCTTGTCGGAGTATTTCCTAATACTTCTACGTGTTGTTATTGACTTCATAATAATCACTTTTTTGTTTCACTTTCAGAATGCAAAATTAAAAAAGTTATCCCAAACAGACAACAATATTCGCTTTTTTATCATTTTTTTTGCGAAAAAAAGCCTTTTTTCTGCAAAGATGGCACATATTAATGAAATTTTTTGTATTTTTGCCGCATAATTACATACGACTGTTCGGCAAGGACAGCCAAGGGATTGCATTAATTAATCAAAAACGACAATTATGGCAGAAGACAACATCAACGAAAGCCTGCAGCCCGAGGTGGTGGAGGTGAGACCAAAGGAACTCGAGTGCGACGTGGTGAGATTTCAGAACAATAAAGACAAATGGGTGGCCTTCGTGGGGCTGCTCAACGGTCATCCATACGAGATTTTTACCGGTTTGCAAGACGATGAGGAAGGCATCGTGCTGCCTAAGACAGTGACGAAAGGCAAGATAATAAAACAAACCAACGAAGACGGCACACACCGCTACGACTTCCAGTTTGAGAATAAGAGAGGGTATAAGACCACCGTGGAAGGCCTGAATGAAAAGTTCAACCCCGAGTATTGGAACTATGCCAAACTGATCTCCGGCGTGCTCAGATACCGTATGCCTATCGCCAACGTGATAAAGCTCGTAAGCTCTCTGCAACTCACCGACGACAGCATCAACACATGGAAGAACGGTGTGGAGAGGGCACTGAAGAAATATCTGCCCGGACAAACCGGCGAGGAGGCGTGAGCATGGCTGTGAGAGCAGAGCACTCCACCATCTATCTGCGCAGTATGCGCTTCCATGCCCGTCACGGCGTGATGGAGCAGGAGGGCGTCGTGGGAGGCGACTTCACGGTGAGCGTGAGCATCGACTGTCCCGTTGATGGCGCAATAGAGCATGACGACCTCGACGGCACGGTGAACTATGCCGTGGTGTATGGCATCATCGACAAAGAGATGCGCATACCGTCTCATCTCATTGAGCATGTGGCGGGTAGAATAGCCAAGGCGATAGTAAAACAGTTTCCGCAAATCACTGCCATTACCGTGGAAGTGAGGAAAGACAACCCGCCGATGGGAGCCGCGGCTGATGGGGCAGGGGTGGTGATACGTTTCGTTAACGACCCCTCGTAATACACTTAAATAATAATAAAAAACGGCGGTAATGCAAGATTACACAGAAAAAAGTTGTAACTTTGCACCCGAAAAGACTGAATATGGCAAAAAGAATCTTCATATTAATGGCTATGCTCTTCTTGGCAGCAACCACTTTCGCCGCCAAGAAATACACCCTCGTCATCGACGCAGGGCACGGCGGCAAGGATACCGGGGCCCCGGGGACTTTCTCAAAAGAGAAGGACATCAACCTCAGGGTGGCCTTGGCATTTGGCAGACTCGTGGAGCAGAACTGCCGTGACGTGAGAGTGATTTACACACGTAAGACAGACGTCTTTGTTACTCTCAATGGCAGGGCCGACATCGCCAACCGCAACAAAGCCGACCTCTTCATCTCCATACATACCAACGCCTTGGAGAGCAGGAAGCAGATAAGCGGTATGGAGACATACACATTGGGCAACGGACGGTCGAACGGCAAGGCCACCAACCTCGATGTGGCAAAGCGCGAGAACTCCGTGATTGTGATGGAGAAAGACTACAAGCAGCACTATGCCGGCTATGACCCCAACTCCCCGGAGAGCAATATCATGTTTGAGTTCGTGCAAGACCAGAACCTCGCCAGCAGCGTGGACCTCGCAAAGAAGATACAACGCTACGGCACCAGGGCGGCGAAGCGTCCCGACAAGGGTGTGCACCAGGCCAACCTCCTCGTGCTTAGATGCACCTCGATGCCCGGCTGTCTCGTGGAGCTCGGTTATATATCCACCAAGGAGGAAGAGCGGCTGATGAACACCAGCACTTTCGTGAGCAATATCGCAAGAGGCCTGTACAACGCCTTTGTGGAATATAAACAGAAATACGACAAGGGCAACACGATAAGGTATGTGAAATATGGTGACGATGAAAACCAAAATGCGGTGAGCGACAAGGCACTCGCCTCAAATACCACGACGACAAAGCCGGCAACATCGCAGACTACGGTAAGTTATCCGCAGACGACAACAACCTATACGCAGACCTCCACCACGAACCCGCAGTCGTCCTACACTTCCGAAAGCTCGTCGAGCCAGGTGCCGGCAAAAGCCGCACAGAAACGCTCGAGAACCGGCAATGGCAGTTCGACGTCAGCACGCACAGTAACACCGGTACCAGTGGGACAGACGGCGCAGAGCAAAGTGGAACCGGTATCGGCGGTGTCGAATGTGGCTACAATGCCAAAAATGCAAACCCCAGTGGCTTCTACACAAAAGACAACCACAACAACCACTCAGCCGGCAAAGCAAGTAGCTCAAACAACATCGCAGACAGTAACCAAGACAACGCAGTCTGCCACACAGCCGGCAAAGCAAACCGTGCAAACGGTGGCGGCGCAGACAGAGGCTGCTGCGGATGCAGTGAACACGTTGACAGCCAAGAGCTCGCAGACGACAACTGCGACATCGACATCGCAGGCCCAGACCTCGACATCGACATCGCAGGCTCAGACTTCGACCTCGCAGACCACGACGACAGCAACGCAAACTCCAGCAACCAAGACTGCTGTTACGACTCAAACACAGCAATCATCGGCCCTGGCGTCTGAGTCAAAACCCCAAATCTCAACGGTTGCAGCTCTACCGACAGAATCAAAAGCTCAATCGACAGCATCGACAACTAAGCCGGCAGAGACCAAGGCTCAATCTACGACCCAGCCTTCCGATGCAAAGGCTCTGGCAGCCACGTCTGCTGCAACTACGGCCACAACAACGACTACACCATCGGCTGCCATTAAAGCGGAAACTCCTGCATCGTCAAATAATACAGCAGCGCCAGCTTCTTCAACTAAGGCCACTGCGCTGGCATCTTCAGCTAAAGCAACTACACCAGCGTCTTCCGCGAAATCAGATGCTACGACTGCCGATACCGACGGATATCCTGTTTTCAAGGTGCAGTTTCTTACCAGCGGCTCAAAGCTCCCTGAGGGCAGTCCGCGTTTCAAGGGTTTGAGCGATGTGGATTCCTATATAGACAATGGCGTGTATAAGTACACCGCTGGCAGCAGTGTGGACTACACCAAGATTGCGAGGCTGAAAAAAACAGTGGCGGCGAAATTCCCCGACGCGTTCATAATAGCATTTAAAAACGGAAAAAGAACAGATATTCACGAGGCGATACAAGAATACAAGAAAAATCCCCGTAAAGTAGAATGATTTATAAATAAACGAAATACATTATTATGAGAAAAGAGATACAGATAGCCCTTGTGGCGATAGTGGCAGTGGTGATTTTGTTTTTCGGACTGCAATTTCTAAAGGGCATGAGCCTTAAAAGCGCAAACACATATAATATTTATGTTGACGACGCCAAAGGTCTCGCCACCTCCAACCCCGTGTGTGCCGGAGGATATTCCGTGGGAATAGTGAAAAACGTGGAATATGACTACGAGCACAACGGAAAGGTGAAGGTGCAGGTGGACCTCGACAAGCAGATGAAAGTGCCGCAGGGCACCGTGGCTAAAGTGAATAGTGACCTCCTTGGTAATGTGGAGGTGGATCTTACCCTCGGTCAGGGCACGTCATACATACAGCCCGGTGGGGAGATAGCAAGCAACAATGAGGCGGGAATCATGAGCAAGGCCGCCGACATGGTGCCGCAACTTATGCAGATGCTGCCGAAGTTAGACTCTATCCTTGCCAGTGTCAACACACTCTTGGCCGACCCGGCAATACAAGGGTCGCTGCGAAATATCGAGACACTCACAAGTCAGCTCAATGGCAGTGCAAAAGAACTCAACACACTCTTGGCACAGATGAACAAGGAATTGCCGACCACCCTTCATAAGGCCGACGCGGCACTCGATAATGCCAATACCATGATGACAAAGGTCAACGATATCGACCTCAACGCCACCATGTCAAAAGTCAATGCCACACTCGCCAATTTGGAGAGCGCATCGAAAGCACTCAACAGCAAGGAGGGCTCTTTAGGACTGCTTATGCACGACAAGACGCTGTATAACAACCTCAACACCACCCTGAAAGATGCCGACGCATTGTTGGTGAACTTCAGGGAGCACCCGAAAAGGTACGTTCACTTCTCGGTGTTCGGGAAAAAGGACAAACCTGAAACGACTGCCACAACCGAAGCCGCGGCAAAATAATTATATCGCGGCTTAGATATTGGCGTAAATATTCTCTAATAGAGCAGTATAGACTTAGCTTACCGCACCGCTTGCGGCGCATAATTGTCAATTAAACAGGAGTGACACTCTTATTTATAATTTGTCTAAATAACAAGGAGACTTAAAAAAGTCTCCTTTTCTTTTGCAACCACCCTAAAAACAAATAACTTGCGGAGGTTGCAAAAAAAAATCAAAAGTGCCGTTTTAAAGGTTAAAAAAACGGCAAGCTGTTGAAACTCAAAACGTTTGGAATATGCAAATGGTTGTTTTGTAACTTTTTTTTATTATCGTCGCAAGAAATTAAAAATAAAAAAGTTACACTTCTGTCAGCAAAAGCGGACAAAATGACACTATTTGTATATGTGGGGGATTTGTTGTAACTTTGCACCGCAAAATAAAATGCACCGCAATATCAGTCTCCCACAGGAGAGAGATATTTTGAACTTTAAGCTACTGTAATTTAATTATTGCTATGTTAGGAACCCCAAAAGAATTGTGGGCAGCGTGCCTTCGGATGATATCCAACAATATCACCCCGGAAAAGTATAAGGCATGGTTTGAAACCATAGAATTTGAATCCTACTCGGAGGCAGAGCGTAAGCTGCTTGTCCGGGTACCAAGCTCCTTTGTATATGAGTATATAGAGGAGAACTTCATCGATTTGCTTAGAAAGGTGCTGTTTTACTATTTCGGTCCAGGTGTGAAACTGATGTATCGCGTGCTTACCGACAGTACCAACAACATCACTCAGACGGTGCAGTCAGACCCGGGCGCCGACATTGAAGCTCCGAAAAAACTTGAGGGAGTGAATAAGGCTCCCAACATCCTCGACGCGCAAGTGCCGCAACAGATAGACTCCGACCTCAACAAGCATCTCACCTTCGACAATTTTATCGAGGGAAGAAGCAACAAGATGCCCCGGAGCATAGGAATGGCCATCGCCGACAATCCTTTCGCAAACACTTTCAACCCCTTGTTCGTCTATGGACCCTCCGGTTGTGGAAAGACACACCTTGTAAATGCCATTGGTGTGAGGATAAAAGAGAAAAACCCCGAGAAGAGAGTGCTGTATGTGAGCGCGAGGATTTTCCAGAAGCAATATACCGACAGTGTGCTGCATAACACCAGCAACGACTTCATCAGCTTTTACCAGACCATCGACGTGCTGATTGTGGACGACATCCAGGAATGGATAGGAGTGACGAAGACACAAGACACGTTCTTCCATATCTTCAACCACCTCTTCCGCAACAACCGACGCATCATTCTGGCTTGCGACCGGCCTCCAGTGGAGATGTCGGGAATGAACGAGCGGCTCCTCACGCGATTCAAATGTGGACTCACCGCCGAGCTCGAAAGGCCCGATGAGCAATTGTGTGTTGACATCCTCAACAGCCTAATACAACGCGACGGACTGCGGATACCGATGAATGTGGTGAATTTCATCGCTGAGTCGGTGCGCGACAGTGTGCGCGACCTCCATGGTGTTGTGAACAGTCTCTTGGCTTACTCTGTGGTTTACAACAGCCCTATCGACATGAAATTAGCAGAGAGCGTGTTGAAGAGGGCAGTGCAGATAGACAACAGCCCCCTCACCGTGGATGATATCATCGAGAAGGTGTGCGGTTACTTCAATGTCAGTCAGGACGGCATAGCCACGAAAAGCAGAAAGAGGGAGCTTGTCACCGCAAGGCAGGTGTCTATGTATCTCGCACAGAAATACACGAAGCTGCCGGCGCAGCGCATAGGAAAACTCGTGGGAGGGCGCGACCACTCCACAGTGATACACAGTTGCAATCAGGTGGAGCAAAGAATGCAGAGTGATGCCAACTTCAAGAAAGACATCGACAGTATCGTATCGTCGTTTAAACTGAAAATATAACTTAAAAGCCTCGCGAAAGCGGGGCTTTTAAGTTTCCATAGACATTAGAAATTCACCTTTCCTCCTGCCATAATCCAGATGCCGGGCTGTTGCACGGCTCCCAAGTCATAATATCTGTGGTTTGTAATGTTATCTGCCGACAGCCATAGCGAATACCGTTGTGCCTCCCACATTATTTTCCCGTCAATCTTGCAGTAGGGCGTATATCCGTTCATCCTCTCCTGCCATCGCAGCGTCCACGAGGCTTTCAGTGCTTTCCAGATGTGGTGGTCTATCTGTGCGGTCAGCTTATGTCTCAGATATTCCAGGGCATAGAGGCTCTTGGATATCTGCTGCTCGGTGTCGTGAGTTTGCCAGATGTAGGCATACCCCAGCTTTACCGCTGTTATCGGACAACTGCTCCAACCGTTGATTTGTTGAGGCCTTATTTCGATATTTGCCGACAGCCCCACATTGTCGAGCTTGCCGATGTTAAGAGCCTGATACACTTGCGACTCCTGTGTCTGATACACCCAGTCGATGAGGTTCGTGGCATGGCTGTAGAATGCCTCCGCCTTTATAGTTAGAGCCTGTTTTCTAAGCATCGCCCCCAACCTTGAGGTGAGGTTCTTCTCCGGTTTCAGGTCGTGCGACCCTTTCTGCGCGCTGTTGTTGGTATAGAGGTCGGTGTATGTGGGCGCCCGCATAGCACTGTTTACCGCCGCGAAAATCTTCCACTCTTGATTAGGCCTGTATGCGATGTCGATGCCGGGGTAGAGCCGCATACCTCCGCTGATAGCACTGTTATAATTCGCCATCACTCCGGCGGAGAGTGTCCACTGGTCGAGGATGATGTTGTGCTCTGCGAACAGTGTGGTGCTGGTGCGCCGGTCTTTGCGGCAGTAGCTTCTGTCAGTGCCGCTGATGCTTTTCCACTGTGAGCTGTCCATCAGCTCGCCGTAAGTGGTGCTGATGATGCGGTCGGCTTTGATGTCGATGCCAACCGACGTCTTTCCCCATGCGCTGTTGAGCGTGGCGTTGAGGCTTGCCCCGTAGTTGTCTAAGCGGTGGTAGTTTTCGCCTGCCTGCGCCCCTGTGAGTCCTTTGGTGAGTTGGAAATGGTCGTAGTCGCGGTGCCAATATACGGCTGGAGAGATTACGAGCCTGTTTTGGGCCATCCTGATGTCTGCCCCTGCCGATGTGATTATCCTTCGTGTCTCCTCGTATTGATTTGGGAATTTGGCTGAATAGAAGGTGTTGGCTCCATAGTCTTTAGATATTATTCCTGCTTGCCATTGCAGCCGGTATTTATTGCCGTCGATGCCTCCATGGTAGTAGGCTCTTCGCTTTTTGAAGTCGCTGTTGTCGGTTCCTCCGTCGCTCTGGTCGTAGCCGATGCTCAACCGGTGGCGTCCTTTGGCGTTGGCTGCGCCGTGTGTGAGTGTTGCCGCCGCTGCTGCTCCCCAGGTGCCGTAGCTTCCTCCCTGTGCTTCCACTGTCGCCCCCGTGCGTTCCGCTTTTCGGGTGATGATGTTGATGCTCCCGGAGAAGGCGTTGGTGCCGGCGATTCTTGCCGCTGCCCCTTGCAACACCTCAATCCTCTCGATGTCGTCGATACCCACGGGGAAGTCGGCGGCGTTGTGCCCGGTCTGGCTGCTGCTAAGGTCGATGCCGTTGAGCAGTATCGCCACCTGGTCGAAGGTCCCTCCGTCGATGGAAATGTCCGTCTGCACTCCAAAACCCCCTCGCTGACGGACATCCGCTCCGGTGGTTAGTTTTAGCAGGTCGCTCACTGACTGTGCCCCCGACTGTTGTATGTCGTCGCGGGTAATCACCGTGACGGTCTTTGCCGAGAGCTGTGAGAGCATGGGCACCCGGCTGCCGTTTACTTCGACTTCTCCGAGCACCACGCCGCCGCTGTCATCGTCAACGCTCGTTGACTCCTCGCCCTCCATGGTCGCCGTGTGTGTGCTCTTGGCCAAGGAATGGTCGGCGGTGGCCACGCTGAGCGTGCCTATTATTACCACCTTGCCAAGAACGGCAAACAGCGACCACTCCTTACGTGCGAAGTGCTTGAACAGAAGCGGCTGCTTGTTGTTAAAACGTTTACTTTTCATATTATTTATTCAACTCGATAATCTCATCGGGATAAAGAATGTTTCCTTCGGGTGTGTCTAAAGGTTTTTCACGGAGGAAGAGGGCATATACTACCTTGCGGCCTTTTGCGAAAGGCGCGAGCTCCGTGCGTTTCTTCAGATGGGCGAGCAGGCGGGAGGAGTAGTCTGACTTTTGCCATTTGCACTCGCCGACAAGGAGATACCGCTTGTCGTAGCTCTCGGCCACGACATCAAATTCCAGCAGTTCCGGCTCTCCCTCTTCATTAATGACCTTTCCCCACCATCGGCTGGCAATCATCCAGTCGTGATTGAAAAGTCTGTTGCCCGAAACCGCCCGTTGGCATAGCAGTTCCCAAATTCGTCCGATATGATTGTTTAACTGTGCGGCAATTATCTCTTTCACTCTTTGCCGTCTTCCAATGGCTAATAAAGACTTGTTGGGTGCGATAAACCGGTAGTAGAATCCTAAGAAAGGGTCGTTGATGCTGTAGAGGGTCTTCTTCGACTTTTCCGGTTCTCCGAAAGGTATCTCCTTTTTTATGTATGCCATTTCGGCAAGATTTTTCAGTGGTGTGCTCAGCTCTGTGGTTTTTTTGCCCAAGGCATTGGCGAGGCTGCTATATAGGTTTACGCCTTTGCCTATGGCAGTCATTATCGATGCGAAGAGCTGCTTGTTGCCTTCCTCATCAAAAAACAGTGCCGCCGGCTCATCGTAGAGGATGCCGTTGGAGTCGAGCACCAGATTTTCTATGGCCTCCATAAAACTCCCGTTGTTCTCGCGCAACTCCCAATATCGCGGGACGCCTCCCCACACGCTATACTCTTCCACAGCCTCTATGGCAGAGAGGTTGAATGCCTCTTTCCAATATGTGATGCTGATAGGCCCCACCACCATCCTTTCATTCAAACGGCCGTATAATGGCTCCGACGCACTCAGCACCATATTCTGCATCATTCGTTGTGATGAGCCGCATATTATCAGGTTAAAATTCAACTTCTTGGTGTCTAAGAGTTTTTGTAGTGTTGAAGGCAGGGATTTACACGACTTTACAAGATATGGGAACTCATCGAGCACCAGTGTCGTGCCTTTATGACAAATGGCGTTAAAATGTGTCAGCAGACTCTCCCAGGAGGCGAAAGTGATGCCTGCAAACGACGGATAGACGCTTGCTATGGAGTTTACTAAAAGCGAAAGCTGCACCGTTTGTTCATTCAGCTCCGCCATATAATATACGTCGTCATCGGCGAGAATGTGTTTTATCAGTGTTGACTTGCCAAGTCGGCGCCTGCCGTAAATCACTATAAAACTGCTCTGCCCGCTGTTCAGTTGTTTCTGCAACCTGCCAATTTCTTCAGTTCTGTCCAAAAACTCCATAAAATGATTTTTTGAAAAATGATTTTTTGAAAAATGTTTGTGCAAAGGTAAGGCTTTTTTTTTAATCCACAAAGAAAATCACGGAAAAATTGCAATTTAGAGACATTTATTGTGTATAAATGAAGATTAATACCTGGTATATTGTTTTTTTCGATTTAAAAATGTTATTTTATCAAAACATCATAATGAGAAAAAGAAATTTTTGCTAACTTTGCACCGCAAAAGGTTGCAATTAGGCAATATGTGATAAAATTATGAGAATAAGAAAGAGAGACCGCAGTGTGCCGGCGCTGAATACGGCGTCGCTTCCCGACCTCATTTTCACCGTGTTGTTTTTCTTTATGATAGTTACGCATATACGGACGGAAGAGGTGCAGGTGAAATATACCGTGCCGCAAGGCTCTGGACTCACGAAGGCGGGCAGTAAGACGGCGACAGAGAATATTTACATTGGCCTCACTCCTGAGGGCGCGGAGGCGATACAACTCGGCGGACGGTTGGTGAGGCCGACGGAGATAGTGGCATATATGAAAAACCGGCAGAAACAGATGTCTGTCGAGGACCGCAAACGTTTCACCGTGGCGATAAAGGCCGACAGGAAGACGAAGATGGCTACGGTGAACGATGTGAAAACGGCATTGCGGAAAGCTGGCGTGAGACATATATCATATTCTGCCACAGAGGGGGCTGCGACAGGCAAGACACCCTGATTTTTCTTAATATTATATAATTATTCATACTGAAAGAGCAGTATTAATAGATTTTTTGCTAACTTTGCAAGTCGATAGGGCGCACACGCTTAATATCGCCCTCAAGATAAGGCAGAAGCATTCAAACAAAAGAGAAAACGAAATGAAAAGAATTATATCACTCGTGATGTTTATCGTCGCACTGACAATTACAATGCCAGCGCAAGCACAGAAGAACCCCGACACCAAAGCCGCAACGGCACAGACAGCTGGCGGAAAGGCTGCTTCTGATGGGAAGTCTGTCGCACCCGATGGAAAAGCTGTTGCTCCCGATGGAAAAGCTGTTGCTCCCGGTGGAACACAAGCCCCTGGCAACCGTCCCGGTCCCGCTCCACAGGCAGGCGCTCCCGACGGCAAAGGTCCTGGCGCTCCTCAGGCCGGCGGTCCCGGCATGCCCCCGGAATTTATGGGCGATGAGGCTTCTGCTGACAGTGCCGCCCTGCCCGCCGACGCCCTTGACGAGGAAGAGATGGAAGAGGCTGGCGGTCCACATAAGATATTGAAAAAGAAATTCATCGAAGGCAATGCCGGTTTTATGTCGCTTGTGGCGCTCGCCCTCATCCTCGGTCTGGCATTCTGTATCGAACGCATAATCTATCTTAGTCTCTCGGAGATTAACGCCAAGAAGCTGCTCTCCGACTTAGAGAAGAAAGTGGAGGCTGATGACATGGAAGGGGCAAAAGAGATTTGCCGCAACACCCGCGGACCGGTGGCGTCGCTCTGCTATCAGGGCATCCTGAGGATTAAAGACAGCATCGACGACATTGAGAGGTCGGTGGAGAACTATGCCGCCGTGCAGGTGAGCAACCTTGAGAAAGGCACGTCGTGGATAAAGCTCTTCATCGCCATCGCCCCTTCATTGGGCTTCCTCGGCACCGTGGTGGGTATGGTGATGGCTTTCGAGGACATCCAGCAGGCCGGCGACATCTCAGCGAGCATCGTGGCGGCCGGTATGAAGGTGGCCCTAATCACCACCATCTTCGGTATCGTCGTGGCAGTGATACTTCAGATTTTCTACAACTATATCCTCTCCAAGATCGAGCATCTGGAGGCACAGATGGAAGAGTCGGTGGTGTCGTTGATAGACATCATACAAAATTATAAGAAGAAATGATTGGCGGAGACTTCATAATCGTTGACATCATACTATGGCTCATCTATATCACAGGAGCCATAGCCTTGGCAGTGGTGGCATGGTCGTTGCTGCGCACCCTGCGCAACCACTCGCGCCGCGGCATCATCAATGGCATCCGTTCCTCGCTCATCGCCTGGTCGGTGGCAGGTCTGCTTGCGCTAAGCCTCGCCATCACCTGGCTCACCGGCTCCGAGAAACCGATGCTCATCAACGGCTTGGTATATGACAACGGCACTTGGCTGCGCATCGCCGACATGCTCGTCAACACCATCGCCATCATGCTCGTGGCTGCCATCATCGCCGTGGCATTCGGTTTCACAAGGTATTACAGGCGCAAGAGGAAGGAGGCGGCGAAATGAGGCTGAGACTGAGAAAGAAAGACAGAGACGTGCCGGAGCTAAATACCACCTCCACCGCTGACATCTCGTTTATGCTCCTCGTGTTCTTCCTCGTTACCACGTCGATGGACACCGACAAAGGGCTCGACAAACAACTGCCGCCACCCGAAGACGACAAGGTGGAGCTGGCGACGGTGAAAACCAACACGATGCTCAATATCAGGGTGGACGCCAACGACAACATCAGCGTCAACGACAGCCTCGCCGACACCCAGGTGCTCATAGCACAGGTGAAAGACTTCGTATCGACAGTGGGCAAGAGCCACATCATAACCATCGACACCGATGAGAACGCCTCTTACGAGGCCTATTTCAAGGTGCAAGACGCCGTGAAGACAGCATACGCGGAGTTGCGCAACGACGCGTCGCGCAAACTATACGGTCGCCGCTTCTCATTGCTGGGGCAGGCGGAGAAAGACAGAATAAGACAGATGTTCCCGCAAAGGGTGACAGAGAAAACTAACGGGGAGGACATATAAAAGAGACAGTTATGGCAAAGATTATTTTAGACGAACTCGACAAACAGATATTGGGCATCATAGCAGAAGATGCCAGAGTGCCATTTCTTGAGGTGGCAAGGGCTTGCAATGTGAGCGGTGCAGCCATACACCAGCGAATAGCGAAAATGCAGAAGATGGGCGTCATCAAAGGCTCACAGTTCTGCATCGACCCCGAGAAGGTGGGGTACGAGACCTGCGCATACATAGGGCTGTTTCTCAAAAACCCGGAGAACTTCGACGCCGTGGTGAGGGAATTGCAGAAAATACCGGAGGTGGTGGAATGCCACTACACCACCGGCGCTTTCGACATGTTTGTGAAGATTTATGCCGTAAACAACCACCACCTGTTGAATATCATCCACGACAAGCTGCAACCCTTAGGACTGTCGAGGAGCGAGACCATCATTTCTTTCAATGTGGCCTTCGACAGGCAGATACCCATACCCGACTTCGACACTACCGGGGCATTTGAAAAAGAGGAGGACTACGACGAATGATAGTATGCATAGCTGAGAAACCAAGCGTGGCAAAGGATATTGCCCGCATCATAGGGGCCACCAAACAGCACGACGGCTATTTGGAAGGCAACGGCTATCAGGTGACATGGACCTTCGGACACCTCTGCACACTGAAAGAGCCCGACGACTATACACCGTTGTGGAAACCCTGGAGCCTCGTGAGGCTCCCGATGATCCCCGAGCGCTTCGGAATAAAACTCATCGACGATGCGGGGATAAAGAAACAGTTTGGGATTATCGAAAAACTATACCAGAATGCCGACAGCATAGTAAACTGCGGCGATGCCGGGCAGGAGGGAGAGCTGATACAAAGGTGGGTGATGCAGAAGGCGAGGGCGAAATGCCCGGTGAAGCGCCTCTGGATCTCGTCGATGACCGATGAGGCCATCCGCGACGGTTTCCAGCACCTCAAGGAGCAGAGCGACTACCAGCGGCTCTATATGGCCGGTCTCTGCCGTGCCATCGGCGACTGGATCCTTGGCATGAACGCCACGAGGCTCTACACGTTGAAATACGGCCGCAACCGTCAGGTGCTCTCCATCGGCAGAGTGCAGACGCCCACCCTCGCGCTCATCGTGGCCAGGGAGAAGGAGATACGCAACTTCAAGCCGGAGCCGTATTATGTGCTTTCCACAATCTACCGCGACACCCTCTTCACCGCCACGCAAGGAAAGTTTACCAACAAGGAGGAGGGGCAGCAGGCATTCGCACTGATACAAGACAAACCTTTCGAGGTTACCGACGTGCAGAAGAAGAAAGGCACCGAGGCGCCACGACCCCTCTACGACCTCACATCGCTGCAGGTGGACTGCAACAGGAAATTCGCATACTCCGCCGAGCAGACGCTGAACCTGATACAGTCGCTCTATGAGCATAAGCTCACCACCTATCCGCGTGTGGACACACAGTTCCTCACCGACGACATCTACCCGAAATGTCCGGGCATACTCGCCGGACTGAGAGGATATGAGCAGCTCACCGCACCGCTGCAAGGCAAGGCTCTGCCGAAGTCGAAACGTTTCTTCGACAACTCCAAGGTTACCGACCACCACGCCATCATACCCACCGGCGTGCCGGCAGGTGGGCTCTCGGATATGGAACGCAACGTCTATGACCTCGTATGCCGCCGGTTCATAGCCGCCTTCTATCCCGACTGCAAATTCTCTACTACCACAGTTTTGGGAAAGGTGGACAAAGTGGAATTCAAAGTCAGCGGCAAGGAAATCCTCGACCCGGGATGGAGAGTGGTATATGCCAAGGAAGAGGCACAGGCGAAGGCAGCGGCCAAGGCAAGGGAAGAGGCGGCGAAGAGAGGAGAGACCGCTCCCGACGTGGAACAGAAAGGTGACGAGGAGCGCACGCTCCCCACATTCCAGAAAGGAGAGTCAGGCCCCCACACGCCCACGCTCACGGAGAAGATGACCACAGCCCCGAAGCACTATACCGAGGCGTCGCTCCTCAGGGCCATGGAGACGGCTGGAAAATTTGTCGAGGACGAGACGCTCAGGGCCGCACTGAAAGAAAACGGCATCGGACGGCCGTCGTCGAGGGCAGGCATCATCGAAACCCTCTTCAAACGCCATTATATAAAGAGGGAGAGGAAAAACCTCGTGGCCACCGACACTGGCATACAGCTCATCGACCTCATCAAGGAAGACCTGCTGAAGAGTTGCGAGCTCACCGGCATCTGGGAAAAGAAACTTAGAGACATAGAACATAATAAATACGAGCCGGCACAGTTTATCGACGAACTGAAGGAGCAAATCGTACATATCGTCAACGACGTGATGGCCGACGGCTCTTACGCAAGCGTGAACAACGGCACGGCATAGAGACATAAGAACTACAATACCAACCATTTAAAGATTAAAGCTATGGGAAAGAAGAAAGGCGGAACAAGGCTTACCAAGAAGCAGCTCGCAGAGCAGCTGCAACAGCTATTTATCTCACATCCTAATGAGACACTCAGTTTTAAACAAATCTTCGGGGAGTTGCATCTCACTACCCATCCGGCAAAGATGCTTGCCATCGACATCATGGATGAGATGGCATGGGACGACTTCATCGCCAAGGTGAGCGAGACGGAGTATAAATACAACTGCAGTCAGCAGATACAGGAAGGCACGTTCATCAGAAAAAGCAACGGCAAGAACAGTTTCCAGAGCGATGACGGCGGAAAACCCATCTTCGTGGCGGAGCGCAACTCCATGTTTGCCATGGACGGCGACAGGGTGAGAGTGGAATTTATGGCCCGCAAACAAAACCATATCAAAGAATGCAAAGTAATAGAAATATTACACCACTCCAAAGACCAGTTTGTGGGACGATTAAGAGTGGACAAGAATATAGCATACCTCGTTACTGAAGGCAGTCTCCTGCCCATCGACATCGTGATACCGCGCAACAAGGTGAAAGGAGGAAAGACCGACGACAAGGCGGTGGTGAAGATAACACAATGGCCCGACGCGACACAAAAGACTATGATAGGAGAAGTGGTGGACATACTCGGACAGAAAGGAGACAACGACGCGGAGATGAACTCCATACTCGTGAAATACGGACTGCCATACAAATACCCAGAGAAGGTGGAGAAGGAGGCAGACAAAATCAGCGGCGAAATCACCGAGGCCGACCTCGCCGAGAGAGAGGACTTCAGGGACGTTACCACCTTCACCATCGACCCCCACGATGCCAAGGACTTCGACGACGCACTCTCGATAAGAGTAATAGAGCGCGACCGAGACGGAGTGGCGAAGAAATGGGAGGTGGGCGTGCATATCGCCGACGTGAGCCACTATGTGAAAGAGGGCTCCATCATCGACAAGGAGGCACAGCAGAGAGCCACGAGCATATACCTCGTGGACCGCACGATACCGATGCTCCCCGAGAGACTCTGCAACTTCGTCTGCTCACTGCGGCCGGACGAGGAGAAACTGTGCTACAGCGTGATCTTCGACCTCGACCCGGAGGCGGAGATAAAGAGTTGGAGACTCAAACATACCGTGATACGCTCCAACCGTCGCTTCACCTACGAGGAGGTGCAAGAGATACTGGAAAACAATGGCGTCGTGGACGGCACCGGACAACCGGCGCCTCAAGCTGGCAAAGGCGGATACAAGGGCGAGTTTGCCACAGAACTCATCACCCTCGACGCACTCGCAAAGAAACTGCGGGAGAAAAGGTTTAAAAACGGGGCTGTGAAATTCGACCGTGAGGAACTGCGTTTCGACGTGGATGAGAAAGGGAAACCCACAAATGTGTATTTCAAGAAAAGCAAGGACGCCAATAAGCTCATAGAGGAGTTTATGCTCCTCGCCAACCGCCAGGTGGCAGAGAGCGTGGGCAAGGTGAAGAAAGGCAAGAAGGCAAAGACCCTGCCTTACCGTGTGCACGACAACCCCGACCCGCAGAAACTCGAGACACTCCGCAATTTCATACAGCGTTTCGGATACAAGATAAAGACTGAAGGCACCAGAGGCGAGATTTCAAGAAGCCTCAACAAACTTATGGACGACTGCAACGGAAAGGCAGAGCAGAAACTAATAGAGACAGTGGCACTCCGCGCAATGATGAAAGCCAAATACTCCACTCACAACATCGGACACTACGGCCTCGCCTTCGAGTACTATACTCATTTCACCTCGCCCATCCGCCGCTATCCCGACACGATGGTGCACCGCCTGCTCACCAAATATCAGGCAGGAGGCAGAAGCGCAAACGAGAAACACTATGAGGAGCTTTGCGAACACAGCAGCGACATGGAGCTTATTGCCACCAACGCCGAGAGGGAGTCGATAAAATATAAAGAGGTGGAGTTTATGGAGCAGTTTGTAGGCGAGGAGTTTGACGCGCATATCAGCGGCATCGCCTCCTACGGCCTTTACTGCGAGATCGACAGCAACCACTGCGAGGGACTCGTGCCTATCGGCGACCTCGAAGGCGACTATTATGTGTTTGACGAGAAAAACTACCAGCTCTTCGGACGTCGCACACACCGTCGCTACAGACTTGGCGACGCCATACGCATCGTGGTGGCGGCAGCCAACCTTGAGAAGAAACAGCTCGACTTCGCACTGCCAAGGGATGATGGACAACGGCCACTCACCAAGGCGGAGAGAAAAGCGGCAAGAAGAGCCAAAAAACGTAAATAACAGATATAATGGGTGATTACGATATAAGAAACCAGAACCTCTCGGCTGCCGAGAAAGACTTCGAGAACGCCCTGCGGCCGCTGTCGTTTAAAGACTTCAGTGGACAGAAGCAGGTGGTGGAAAACCTCGAGGTCTTTGTCGAGGCGGCGAAATACAGAGGCGAGAGCCTCGACCACACACTGCTCCACGGACCTCCGGGCCTCGGAAAGACTACCCTGAGCAATATCATAGCCAATGAGCTCGGAGTGGGATTTAAAATCACCAGCGGGCCGGTGCTCGACAAGCCTGGCGACCTCGCTGGACTGCTCACGTCATTGGAACCCAACGATGTGCTGTTTATCGACGAGATCCACCGTCTCTCGCCGGTGGTGGAGGAATACCTCTACTCGGCAATGGAGGACTACCGCATAGACATAATGATCGATAAAGGACCGTCGGCAAGGTCGATACAGATAGACCTCAACCCCTTCACCCTCATCGGGGCCACCACACGCTCGGGAATGCTCACCGCACCCCTCCGTGCGCGTTTCGGCATCAACATGCACTTGGAGTATTACGACCCAGAGACATTGCAGAAAATCATACAACGGTCAGCGGGCATCCTCGGAGTGCCTATCACTGAGGATGCAGCAGCGGAAATTTCGAGAAGGAGTCGCGGTACGCCACGTATCGCCAACTCACTATTGCGGCGCGTCAGAGACTTCGCACAGGTAAAGGGCAACGGCAAAATCGACATCGACATAGCGCGCCTCTCGCTCACGGCACTGAAAATCGACCAGTACGGACTCGATGAAATCGATAATAAAATTCTTCTCACACTTATCGACAAGTTCGGCGGTAAACCCGTGGGTCTCAAGACGATAGCCACGGCTATCGGCGAGGACGAGGGAACAATAGAAGATGTGTATGAGCCATACCTCATTATGGAGGGATTCATTAAGCGCACACCCCGAGGAAGAGAGGTTACTCCGTTGGCATATAAACACTTAGGCAGAACGCCCGCAAAAGGGACAATTTTGGAGCAAAGTCTGTTTGACAATTAGTATCACCGAAGGCTATGGCGGCTGCGCCGCAAAAAAAGCCTCCGCTGGGGCTATTACGAATGGGGCGGGCTGGATTTAAAGATTTTACGATATGAATAAAGAGCGAATCGGTATTTTTGCCGGTACATTTGATCCCTTCACAATAGGGCACGACTCTATAGTGAGGCGTGCCGCAGGTCTTTTCGACCGTTTGGTAATCGCCGTGACGGGCGACAACGTGCATAAGCCTGGAATGACACCGGCGAAGGAAAGGGTGGAGGCGATAAGGCAGTTGTATGCCGATGACGACCGCATAGAGGTAAGAGACTATTACGGCCTCACCGTCGATGTTGCCCACGAGGTGGGGGCACAGTATATCGTGAAAGGAGTGCGCAGTGCCGCCGACCTCGAAAATGAGCGCGCACAGGCCGACATCAACCGTCAAATCGGCGATGTCGAAACAATCCTCCTCATCGCAGAGCCAGAAATGCAAAGCATAAGCAGCACACTCGTCAGAGAACTCAAGCATTACGGCAAAGACGTCAGCCAATTTCTGCCAAAAAGATAAAATATACAAATAAAACACTTAAAAAGTTGTAAAAGTTGCCACATTAAAAAAAAATGTGTAACTTTGCACCGAAAAAGATAACTTATGATAACATATAGTTCTGAAGGGGTGAAGATGCCCGGGATAAGGAAGAGAGAGACGACAGCCTGGATAAGGCGTGTCGCAGCATCTTACGGCTATACTACCGGTGAGATAGGATATCTCTTTGTGAATGACGAAAAAATCTTGGAGACAAACAGACAGTTTCTCTCCCACGACTACTACACCGACATTATTACCTTCGATTATACCGAAGGCAAGGTGCTAAATGGCGACATTATGATCTCCGTTGACACGGTGAGGACGAATGCGAGAAAATACGCCAAGAGCTTTGACGAAGAGCTGCAAAGGGTGATAATACATGGTATATTGCACCTCTGCGGCATCAACGACAAAGGTCCCGGCGAAAGGGAAAAGATGGAGGAGGCAGAAGACAAAGCCCTGATAATGAAAGAGGTGGGGCACAGAATGTGAAAATAAAAACATACAATATGAAAATAGCATTGATAGGATATGGCAAGATGGGCAAGATGATTGAACAGATTGCCAAAGACCGCGGTCATGAGATCGTGAGCATTATCGACATCGACAACCAGGAGGACTTCGACAGTCCCGCATTCGCCTCCGCAGACGTGGCAATAGAGTTTACAGCGCCACAGGCTGCCTACGGCAACTATATGAAAGCGTTCAAACACAACGTGAAAGTGGTGTCTGGCTCCACAGGGTGGATGGCAGAGCACGGCGAGGAAGTGAAGAAACTGTGCACGGAAGGCGGACAGACCCTCTTCTGGGCCTCCAACTTCAGCGTGGGCGTGGCCATCTTCTCTGCCGTAAACAGATATTTGGCAAAGATTATGAACCAGTATCCTCAATACGACGTGAGGATGAGCGAGACACACCACATACATAAACTCGACGCACCCTCCGGTACCGCCATCACACTCGCAGAGGAGATTGTGGCCGACCTCGACAGAAAGAACAAATGGGTGAAAGGCACACTCATCGACCCTGAAGGGAAGGTGACGGGAGAAGAGGAATGCAAGGCAGATGAGCTCGCCATCGACTCCATACGCCGCGACGAGGTGCCGGGAATACATTCCATCACCTACGACAGCGAGGCAGATAAAATAACTATCACACACGACGCACACTCAAGAAAGGGCTTCGCCCTCGGAGCAGTTCTCGCCGCTGAATACACAGCTGAGCACAGCGGACTGCTCACCATGCACGACTTATTCAAATTCTGATATGGCAGAGAAGAAACAAGCAAAAAAGCAAGAACAAACAAATATGGCGTGGCAGTGGACGAAATGCATCATCGTCCTGGCGCTCTACCTGCTCTTCCTCTATTGGGTGAAGAGCTGGTTGGGGCTTATAGTGGTGCCTTTCATCTTTGACGCATATATAACAAAAAAAATCAACTGGCAATGGTGGAAAGACTCTGAGGGACCGGTGAGGTTCATCATGAGCTGGGTGGACGCCATCGTCTTCGCACTCGTGGCGGTGTATTTCATCAACATCTTTTTCTTCCAAAACTATGTGATACCGTCATCATCGCTCGAGAAATCACTGCTCACCGGCGACTACCTCTTCGTGAGCAAACTCAGCTATGGTCCGAGAGTGCCGCAGACACCCCTCTCCATGCCTCTCACCCAGCACACACTGCCCGTCTTTGAGTGCAAGTCGTATATCGAATGGCCTCACTGGGACTACCGGCGCGTGAAAGGGCTCGGAGACGTGCAACTGAATGATATCGTGGTGTTTAACTACCCCGCTGGTGACACTCTCTGCGAATCGATGAAATACCAGGCACAAGACTACTATCAACTCTGCTACGGTTTAGGCAGACAGATGGAACAGAGAGACAGCACAATGAGCCAGTGGGATTATTACAACCAGTGTGTGGCTACTGGAAAGGCATACATTCAAAACAACCAAGTTGAATATGGCGCTATTATCACACGTCCCACCGACCGCAGGGAGAACTATGTGAAGAGATGCGTGGGACTGCCAGGACAGACCTTGGAGATACGCGACCGCACAATCTATCTCGACGGCAAAGCTAACAAAGAGCCTGACAACGTGCAGTACTCATATATTGTGAAGCGCAAAGCCAATATTCCCGATGAGGTGATGGAAGAGCTCGGCATCAGCATGGAAGACCTCCAGAGCCTGAATGTGCTTGGATATATGCCGCTCACAAAGAAAGCGGCAGATGCGCTGGGAGGCATGACCGACATCATAGAAAGCGTTACACTCAACACCAACACCGCCGACGATGCTTACCATGTGTATCCTATCAACGGCGACTACGGATGGACACGTGACAACTATGGACCAGTGTGGATACCGAAGAAAGGAGAGAGCGTGAAACTCACACTCGACAACATCGCCATCTACGACAGACCCATCAGGGTGTATGAGGACAACGACCTCGAAATCAAAGAAGGCAAGATATTCATCAACGGCAAGGAAACCGACAGCTATACCTTCAAGATGGACTATTACTGGATGATGGGCGACAACCGCCACAACAGTGCCGACAGCCGCTATTGGGGTTTCGTGCCTGAAGACCACGTGGTGGGCAAGCCGATATTCATCTGGTGGAGTTCCGACCCCGACCGCCGAGGCTTCAAGGGCATCAGGTGGAACAGGCTCTTCAAGTTGGTGGACAACATAAAATGAACAAAAGGCAGTGGTTACATTTCTTCATCATACTGACAGCAATGCTGTTGATAGTGCTGGCAGTGAGACTACTCGGCATCTCAACATACAAGGTGACGGGGGAGGGACTGCAACCGGCAATAAAGAAAGGTGAGACGGTGGTGGTGAACCGCTGGAGCTACGGCTTGCGCAGCGGAGGCTGGCTCTTCGGCTACGACCGCTGGATGCCTAAGAAAGCGGAGAAGGGCGACGTGATAGCCTACAGCAACCCCTTGGAAAATCAGAAAGGGCAGGGGCACACCACCTACTTAGGACTTATCGAACACGGACCGGGCGATATCGTGAGCATCGACGGAGTGACGCTCACCATACCCTTTGAGGATGCCACCATTGCCGTTACACCGGATAACATGACGCTGCTGTGCAACACCTACAGGCTCTACGAGGGGCGGAAGGCGGAAATAAGAGACAGCATGCTGTATATCGACGGGCAGCAGGCAGACTGCGCCTCGTTTAAATACAACTACTACTGGGTGAGCAGCGGCAACGCTGACAATATAATGGACTCGCGTTATTTCGGACTGATACCCGAAAGCCTGATCATAGGAAAGGTGATATATCATGCCGACCTCGCATTATTCAATTTCGAGAGATGGAAGCAGTACTGGCATCAGCTTTTTTCGGACCTATACAATGGTTCCAGAAATTCTATCGCTACCAGCAAGTCAGCATAGAGGACAGCGACAACTATCAGAAGCAGACCTACCGTAATCGTTGCATCATTGCCACGCCGCAAGGTCCGCTCGCCCTCACAGTGCCGGTGGAAGGCTTCGGAGGACAGAAATGCCAGATGAAAGACGTGAGGATAAGCTCACACGGCTCATGGCAGCACCAACACTGGAACGCACTCGAAAGCGCATACGGAGAGACACCGTTCTTCGAATACTATGCCGACGACATACGGCCGTTCTTCGAGAAAAAATGGGAGTTCCTATACGACTACAACATGGATATCACCGCCGCCGTATTGCAAATCTTGGACCTCCAACCCACATACGGACCCACCAGGGAATACTACACCCCGGAGGTTTACAAACAGTCGGAAGCAAGCGACTTCAGGGAGGTGATAAACCCTAAACACCCGCTGCCCGACGACGAGTGGCAGCCGAAACCATACTGGCAGGTATATGGCAGCAGGCACGGCTTCCTGCCAAACCTAAGCATCCTCGACCTGCTCTTCAACCAAGGGCCGGAAAGCGAGAGGTACCTAATGGATAATGGATAATGGAAAATGGATAATTAGTATCGCTCTCTGCAAGAGCGGTCCCGGCCGGGCCGGGTTAGACTTGATGACTTTATTCTATTAATAAGACCTTTAAAGAATTAACGATATGGAACAACTACTGCATTATGTGTGGAAGCATAAGCTCTTCCCGCTACAGCAACTAAAGACTAATGAAGGTGAAAGTGTTGAGGTTATCGACACCGGACTGCATAACAGCAATGCCGGCCCCGATTTCTTCAATGCCAAACTGCGTCTCGATGGCACACTATGGGTGGGTAATGTGGAGATACACGACAAGAGCAGCGACTGGTATCTGCACGGACATGACAAAGACCCGCGCTACAATAATGTGGTGCTACATGTGGCAAAGGTGATTGACAAGGAGGTGCTTACACAAGACGGCAAACGCCTGCCGCAGTTGCAGCTCGACGTGCCAGAGAGCGTAAGCTCGCAATATCAGGAACTGCTCTCCACCGACAGCTATCCGCCTTGCTACAAGGTGATTCCCTCGCTCAACCGCCTCACCGTGCACAGTTGGATGTCGGCATTACAAGCAGAGCGGTTGGAGCAAAAGACAAAAGCCATAGAACAACGAGTGGAGAGATGCGGAGGCGACTGGGATGCCGCCTATTTCGTCACTATGGCCCGCAACTATGGCTTCGGCATCAATGGCGACACGTTCGAGCAGTGGGCATACAACATTCCCTTAAGCAAGGTGGCTCATCACCGCGATGACCTCTTCCAAATAGAAGCACTCTTCTTAGGGCAGGCTGGACTGCTGAGACTTGAGGCCATACCGGAGAGATATCAGATAAAGGCGATGAACGAGGGATATTTCGCAAAACTGAGCAACGAGTACAAGTATCTCGCACATAAGTTCAACCTGCACCCCATCGACTACACGATGTGGAAATTCCTGCGCCTGCGTCCCACCAACTTCCCCCATATACGCATCTCGCAACTCGCCAACCTCTACTATCAGCGTAAGACCGGGCTTAGTCAGCTTGTGGAATGCACCGACGTGGCACAGGTGAGCGAGCTGCTGCGCACCAGCGTAACACCTTATTGGGAAACGCATTATATGTTTGGAAGCGAGAGTTCCAAGAACGAGAAGCGCATATCACCTTTCTCCATCAACCTGCTTATTATCAATACGGCAGTGCCGATGCTCTTCGCCTACGGCAGACATCAGATGAGAGATGAACTCTGCGACCGCGCCTTTGACCTGCTCGACCAGCTCAAACCGGAAAACAATCAGATAATAAGGATGTGGGAGCAATGCGGTTTGGAGGTGGAGAACGCCGGCGATTCGCAAGCCCTGATACAATTAAAAAAAGAATATTGTGATAAAAAAGACTGCCTCAGATGCCGCATAGGATATGAGTACCTCAGAAAGGCAGGCGATTTCGGCAATAAGAGATAATAAAGTTCGGCGAAAAGAAATAATAGAATCAGACAAACGATATGATGGAAAGAGAAGAACAGATATATGCCATGGCGTTGACGAGGATTGGCTTTTTCAATCCCGTGCAGATGCTTATGCTTTACAAGGAGTTGGGGAGTGCGATGGCTGTGTATGAGCACCGCAATGACATACGCGACGTGGTGCCAGGGTGCAGTGACAAGCTTGTGGAGATGCTTAAAGACTGGGATGCCCATATAAAAAGGGCAGAGGAAGAGATTAAGTATGACGATGAGCATCATATACAAGTATTGTGTATGGACGATGCTGGCTACCCCCAGCGGCTCAAAGAATGCGAGGATGCCCCGATAGTGCTTTATTATGAGGGCACCGCCGACCTGAATAAGGCGAAGGTGATAAATATCGTGGGCACACGACGAGTGACCATATACGGGCAGGACATGATACGCCATTTTTGTGAGCAGCTGCGGCAACTGTGTCCCGACGTACTGATAGTGAGCGGCTTGGCATACGGAGTGGACATCCATGCCCACCGCAATGCTCTGGCGAATGGGTTCGAGACCGTGGGGGTGCTCGCTCATGGTCTTGATGACCTTTATCCGCCCTCACATCGCGCCACGGCGGTAGAGATGCTATCACATGGCGGTTTACTGTCAGAATACTATACTCACACGAATGCCGACAAGATGAATTTCGTGCGGCGCAACCGTATCGTGGCCGGCATGAGCGACGCATGCGTGCTTGTGGAGTCGGCAGCGAAGGGCGGAGGCCTGATCACCGCGGAGCTGGCATTGGAATATGGCCGTGATGTGTTCGCCTTCCCTGGCAGGGTGGGGGATGCCTATTCACAAGGGTGCAACAATCTGATTCGCGACAACCGCGCGGCACTGCTCAGCGGTGCAGAGGACTTGGTGAAACTCATGCACTGGGATGGTGATGTGAAATTGCGGAAAGCGAAGAGCGAGGGCATAGAGCTGAACCTGTTCAACGACCTTTCCGAGGAGGAGATGACGTTAGTGAGTTTGCTGCAAAAACACAACGACTTGCAGCTCAACGTGCTTACTGTGCAGTCGGGTTTCCCCGTGGCAAAAGTCAGCTCGTTGATGTTTCAGCTTGAGATGAAAGGAATAGTGAAAACCCTTGCCGGCGGCATGTATCACCTTTTGCGGCGATAAATATATAGCCAAAAGCACCGGCACGGCGCATAATTGTCAATTGTCAATTTACCTGTGTGTTATGGTTTTATGGGCAATGAAATCGTAAAGTGTCACTTTGCGCAGCTCATAGTATGCCAGCCAGTAGTTTTTCAGTGCGTTGACATAGTTTTGCCTTGCCATTTGCCATCTGTTTTGTGCTATGGTGATGTCGCTGACAGAGGCTTTTCCTGATGCAAACCGTTGGAGGGTGGCATTGTATGCCTCTTCTGCCGTGGCTTGTGTCTTCATAGTGTTTTCCACGAGTGTCTGTCGTTGGTTGAAGTCGCTAACGTATTGTCTCACCTTCAGTTCCAAGGTCTCACTGTTTTGTCTTGCTGTGGTAAGAGTGTTTTCGAGAGCGCTCTCAGCGGCAAGCTGTTTGTATTTGCCTGCTCCCCAGTCTAAGAGCGGTATGGTGAGACTTATGCTGGCATAGTCTTGCAGCAGTGGGTGCCCGATGGCATACCATAGGTTGTTGTCCACCTGGTTAAGTCCGGCTTTCACGTCCACGCTGGCGTTCCAGCGTCTTTCCACTTTCGCTTTTGCCAAGTCCTTATGTGCGCTTACTATCGCCTGGCGGTCGGTGATGTATGTCGGGTTGTTTTCTTGCGCTTTGTTCACTGCCTCTACGGGGTCGATTCTTAAATTCATCATTGCCTTGGGTATGATGAGCTCAATTTGCGTGTTCTCATCCATCTTCAGCCATAGTGCGAGGTCTTGCATTGCCTGCCGCAGAGAAATTTGCGTGTTGATAAGGTTATTTTGTGCGTTTGTCCTGTCGATATCGAGTATCAGCAGTTCCGCCTTTGATATCGATGCGATATAGAATTTTCTTTTTCCGATGGCGTAGAGTGTGTCACAGGAGGCGAGGTAGTCTTTGGCGATGTTGTGGTTTTCCTGTGCCAGTGCGAGGTCGAAGAATTTCTCTGCTGCCACTGTCGCCGCCTCTTCTTGCTCGTATGCGAATTGCTTTTCTGCTGCCTGCATCTTCAGCGGTTCGAGGAGCTTATTCCATTTCAAAGAGTTGAAGCCTAACAGTTCCTGTTTGTATCCCACGAGGATAGGCACGGTGGAGAATTGCGATTCGTTGTATGCCCCGAACGACCTGAGGAACGACACGCCGGCGTTGCCATACAGGGTGCCTCCCAATGCCTCTATGTCTTGAGTGGCTTGCACGCTGGCGCTGCTGTAAAGTTTCCTCTGTTGGCGGTACACATCACGGTCTTCATCGGAGAGGTATCTCTGCACCATATAGTGGTCGTATTCTAAAGGTGTGGAGACGAGCGAGATTTGTGGCTTTCTTGTCGCGAGGTATGCCTCGTAGTTCCATTTTGCCTGGTCATAGACGCTTCTGTATCTGTCGGAGCTCAGTGAGCTGTCGGTGGCGAGTTCCATGGTGCGCAGGATGTCGAGGCGCACTTGTCTCTGCGCCCCCGCCGTGAGGGTGCAGAGGGCTGCCGCTGCGATAAGTAGTATCTTTCTGATTCTCATATCCTGCTGTTTTATAAAAAATGTTTATTCCACCGTTATGTTCACGTTCATTCCGTCATACAGCCCTGCGCCTCCTTGTATCACGGCTTTCACCGTCACAGCTCCCTGCTCATCCACGATGGGGTTGATGGAATACACCTGTCCCTCATACGTCAAGGAGTTGTCGTAGAAAGGCACTGCCGTTACCCTGGTGCCGTTTTTCACTTTCTTGAGGTCTTGCTCCATAACTTTGAACTCCACCTTCATCTCTTTGTTGTCAATGATTCTGCATATCGCCTCTCCCGGTTGGGCGAGCGAATAGGCCCCGGTCTTCACGTTGGCCACCACTCCGTCGAAGGGTGCGATAATCACAGCTTTAGTCAAGTCGTGCTGGGCTGCTTCCAATTGTGTGACCTTGAGCTTATATCCGCTTTTCACCTCTGCGAGCTGTTTCACTCTGTCAGGCACCTTATTCATCTTTTGCGGGTCGTAGCCTTGGCTTATTATCACGTCTTGCATCTCAAGGCGTGTCTGCTCGAGTGACTTCTGTGCCTGGCTCACGGCATTGTTGAGCTGATAGGCGTCGAGCTCAGCTATTTTCTGCCCTTTCCTCACTTGCATGCCATTGCGCACATACACCCCTTTTATAGGCAGTTGCATCTGAAAACTAATGTCGGCATACCTTTTAGCTTTCACCTTGCCGTGCCCCACGATGCCAGGGATGCTGTTTTGCAGCGGTTTCAGCGTGTCTGACTGCGCTGGGTTGCTCACTATGCGCTCCGGACCTTTGACTTTTTCTACAGCCCCCTTGGACTGGGTATCGCTTTCAGCCTCCTGGTTTCCTCCTCCGCATGCTGCTATGAGCAGGGCCATAAATATAAATATGTGTATTCTTTTTATCATAATCATTACATTTGTCGTTTGCTCATCTCGTAGAAGAGGCCTTTCTTTTCCATCAGTTGCTCGAAGTTGCCTTCCTCCACGATATTGCCTTTGTCCATCACTATTATACGGTCGCAGTGGCGTATCGTCGAGAGCCTATGGGCTATCACCACCCTTGTGCAGTGGAGCTCCTCCATATTGTCCGACACCGCCTTCTGACTGATGTTGTCGAGTGCGCTGGTGGCCTCGTCGAAGAATACTATCGACGGTTTTCCTATCAGCGCCCTTGCTATGAGAAGCCTCTGTTTCTGTCCACCGCTGAAGCCTCCTCCTCCCTCGCTTACCACGGTGTGCAACTTCATCGGCATGGCGTCCACGTCTTTGTCGATGCTTGCCATTCTCAAAGCCTCCCAAGCCTGCTCGTGGGTGCTCCATGGTGCGGTGATGGTGATGTTGTGGAAGAGGTCGCCAGTGAAGAGACTTCCGTTTTGCAGACAACAGCCCAGATGGCGGCGCAGACTTGGCTTATTTGTTTTTTGCAGGTCATAATAGTCGTAATAGATGCCACCTGACTGTGGTTTCTCGAACCCGAGGAGCAGTCGCAGGAGCGTGCTTTTTCCGCATCCTGACTTTCCCACGATGCCCACATATTCGCCGCATTTTATCTTCAGGCTGAGATTTTGTATCACCCATGGGGTGTCTTCACTGTATCTGAACGATACGTTGCTCACTTCGATGTTTCCGCTTAGGGAGTGCACGTGTTGAGCCTCCTCTTCGGTCTCTGGCACGCTTTCGAGTATCGGCTGTGTGAGTCTCAGCAGCGGCTTTATCTGTGCTAATTGCGGTATCAGCGCAGCGAGGGAGGCAACGGCAGCCGAGATCATTCCGAAGGCGGAGGAGAAGGCGATGTAGTCGGAGGTGCTCACTTTGTTTTGTATTGTGAGATAGAATATTGCCACCGTACCTCCGCACGACACTAAGTTTATGAGCGCCGGGAGCAGATACATCCATACTGTGGGGTTGTAGATGTGCTGCGCTCCTTCACTGTATGTGTCGAGCCATCTTGTGAATGCCCTCTTCTCACTTCCGGTGAGTTTGATCTTTTGTATTCCGGCGAAGAGGTTGTAGCCCAATCCTTGCAGCTCACTGCTCTGTGGCAGATATTTTTTCTGTACAGAGACGGTGGTAAAATAATATGCTGCGAGCAGTATTATTTGTAGGATTACAAGGATTATCGAGGGCAGGAGCAGTTGCTTTGCATATACGAACACCTGTATCAGGTAGCCAATGGAGAAGAGGGCAGTGAGCAATACTCCAAACACGTTCTCGTTGATAAACGCACAAAGAGTGCTGATGCTGCATATTTTCATTGTGAGACTTCCTGCGGGGTTTTTGTAAAAGAAGTCAGTCTCCAAGAGGAACGTCCTTGCCATCACAGCATTTTGGAGTTGCACCTCTATATTGTCGCTCAGTCGGAGAATGATGAGGTTTCTTGTGGTTTGCAGCAAGGCCGTGCCTATAGCCGCTCCTATGAGCAGGGCCGTGAGAGGCCAAAGGTCGCTTTCGATGCCGGATGGGATTACGGTGTCGAAGAGCTTCTTGTTTACCAAAGGTGTGAACATTCCAAAGAGCGTCACTATAAGACAGGCAGCGACAAGCATCACCACATTAGATTTTGACAGCGTCTTGAGTGAGAACTTGAAGAGGTCAAGCGGTGAGAGCTTGTGCTGGGGCAGGGCTGGGTAGAAGCAGATGGCAGTGTCATACAGTTCTTTATTTGTTTTGGCGTTGACCTTTACCTCTTTGCCGTTAGCGGCCGTATATTTGTATCCCATGCCCCATCTTGTAGGCATCAGTGTCACATAGTTTCCTTCCTTGTCATTACCGAGCATCGGCCCCTGTGCGTCTTTCCACCAGTCTTTAGAGAGGTTCACGCGCCTTGACATGATACCGTTTCTCTCAAGGATTTCTTTTAGCTGGTCCTCCATCGGCGTCAGCTCGTCGTCTTCTATCTTGTAATTCCTTATTTTCAGTGCGTTGAGAAGCTGCTCAAAGGCGTCGAGGCCGCTTCTCTTTTTGTGTGTCTCGTTGCCTTGCAGTCCCAGTTTTTGCGCAGTTTTGCGCATAGTCTCCTTCAGAGAGCTGTCTTCTTGCTCTTTGCGATGCTTTATCTGACTTGTGAAAATCGACTGCACTGTATTCTATTTTAAATGTTTTGCATCAGGTCGCTGTACAGCCCCTCTTGCTGAATGAGCTGCTCATGCGTGCCTCTTTGTTTTACTATACCTTTGTCCATCACTATTATCTCGTCGGCGTCGCGAATTGTGGAGAGACGGTGTGCGATGATAATCAGCGTGGCCCCGGTTTTCCTCACTGCCTCCATCACCTTCACCTCTGTTGTGGGGTCAAGGGCGGAGGTGGCCTCGTCGAGAATAATTACTGTGGGTTCTTTGGCCAGAGCCGTGGCTATCTCTATCCTCTGTTTTTGTCCACCGCTGAAATTGCCTCCTCCTTTCACTATCTTAGTGTCGAAGCCCTCCGGTCGAAGCATCAGGTCGTCTCTGATTTGGGCATCGTTGCAAGCGAGGATCATCGTGAAGTCTTCGATGGATTTGTCCCACATCTTCACGTTTTGTGCCACGGTGTCGTCGAAAAGCACCACGTTCTGGTCGATGACGGCTACGGAGTTGGTAAACACGTCTTTAGGCACTTTGCTGATGGGTTTCCCATCGAAGAGGATTTCTCCCTGCCAGGGCTTGTAGAGTCCGGAGATGAGCCGGGCGAGTGTTGACTTGCCGCATCCGCTGGATCCCACGAAGGCCACTGTCTGCCCTGGCCGCAGGTGCATGGAAAAGTCGGTGATCAGCGGTGCGTCGAAGGGGTTGTAACCGAAAGTGATATTTTTCAGTTCCACGTCGCCGGAGAGTTTTCCGTCGCCCTCGATTTCTTCTACCGAAATGTCTTCTTTCTTGTCTTCGGGATATTTCATCACGTCTTCAATCCTCTCCATTTGCGACCTCATCTCTATGAGTGTCTGACTGCCTGTCATCACCGATGTCACGGGGTCCATGAACGCTGCCATATAACCTTGGAATGCCAAGAGCATACCTACGGTGAGCTGCCCCTCAAGGATGTATTTCGCACCTATAATGAGCACAGAGGCGGAGGTGATGCTGTTGAGCAGAAATGGTAACAGTGCCAGGACGGCATTTTGACGGTGTATTCTCACTCCCACATTAAACTGATGTGCGTAAAGGCCGCTCCAGTATTCGAAGAAGCCTCTTTCCGCGCCTGCCGCCTTTATGCTTTCCATATTGTCGATACACGACACGGTGGCGCCGTAGTATTTTCCTTGGCTTTGCTGCATGCTGCGTGTCTGATTCACTCTCAGGTCGGAGAGGTAGAGGAGCAGTGCTATGTTGAGCAGTGCCGCGAGGATGCCAATGAAAGTCAGCGGCACACTGTAGAGCAGCATAAGTGCCGTATAGAGTATTATCAGTCCTATGTTGATAATCATAGGCGACAAGACATTGACCAAGGTGTTGGTGATGGTTTCGTTGAGCGTGAGCCTTTGCAGCAGGTCGCCCACATTTCTCTGGCTGAAGAACTCCATAGGCAGTCGGAGCACATGGTTTACGAAACGGGTGTTGGCATTCATCGACAGTGCGCCTCCCGCCTTGCGGCTGAAGAATTGATTTAGCAGCACCTGCATAAAACTGAATATTGCCACTGCCGTCATCAGTCCTAAGAGGGTCGCCATCCAGTTCTTATGCTCCCAGCTGAGTATGTGGTCGGCGAATATTTGTGTGAACAGTGGTGTTCCTATTTTCACGAAAGCCGCAAAAGCTCCCAAGAGAATTGTGATTAGAAGTATTTGCTTCGCCCCGCTTAGCTGTTTCTTGAAATACTCTTTCATTGAGGCTTTCTGTCCTCCCGGTTGGAATTTTTCTGTTTTTTCAAATTCCATTGCTATGCCGGTGAACGACTTTTCGAATTCCTCTCTTGGCACTTTCACCTGCCCTATGCCAGGGTCGTTGAGGTAAGCGTATCCACCTTTAAATCCTCTGAAGACGAGGAAATGCTCAAAATTCCAGTGGCAGATACAGGGTGTCATATCTTCCAGGTCCTCCGGCTCCACCTTATAGGCGTTAGCCTCAAGGTCATAGCCTCTTGCCGCCCTCAGTATGCTTCGCGCATTACTGCCGTCGCGTGATACGCCGCAGTCTATTCTCAGTCGCTCCAACGGCACCCATTTCCCGAAATATGCCAATATCATAGCCAAGGAAGCCGCTCCGCATTCCACGGCTTCCATCTGCAAAATCATTGGCACTTTCTTTATTTGCGACATCTTATTTATCTTCTATGTTATACACTTTGTTTCTGAGCTTCATGATAATCACCTCGTAAACCCTCAGTCTTCTGGTGATGATTTGCACCTGGCAGAAAGAGCCGGTGGGGAAGCGCAAGTGGCTGCTTTTCTTTCTCGACCATTTGAGGTGGTTTCTGTCGCCTTCGAGGAGTACCTTCACCTCGTAGGCAGAGCCCTCGGGGAAGATATTGGCGGCAAACTGCGAGAGTTTCAACTTCTCCTGCACCTCTTTTTCCGATATGGGGTAGGGGTCGATGGAAGTTATCTTGCCTTTGGCATATCCATAGTCCTCTCTTGTCAGGTCGGAGGGCGTAACCTGCACCTGCTGTCCGATTTTAAGCCATCGGAGGTCTCTAAATTGCACGAGAGCTATAATCTCACGCCCTAAGTTTGAAGTGTCCTGGGGCAGCATGTACACTATCGGCTCATTAGCCCTGAACTCTTCGTTTACAGCTTTGTAATCGAGCACTACCCCGCTGTTTTCCGACATCACAGTCATCTGTGCGGTCTCCGTGGCCACGTTCATCAGTGGAGTGCCGGCTGCCGCATATTCGCCGTGCGTCACTCCGAGCTGTTTCACTCTGCCGCTGAAAGGAAGACTCTGGCTTTGCAGTTGGGCATGCGGGAATGCCACGCCGTAGGCAGTAACTTTAAGGTTTACCTTGCCGAAGAATAACCAGCACAAAGCCACTAAACAACACACTGCCATGGCGATGATCACTATAATCATCGAGGGCCGTGTCACTTTCACTATCTCTCTCACCTCGCCCTTGTCATCGAGTGCTTCGAGCGAAGTCTTTCTAAATAATCCTTTGTCTTCTCCGGGCATAATTTGCGGTTTTATTTTACCCTTATACAGTGATATTCAGGCGCAATCAATTATTTGATGCGGCAAAATTACGAAATAAATTTGGAATAGGGGATAAAAAAGGTAAGGAAACCGCCGTTTGTAAACGTTTTTTAACTTTTTCGGAATATAGAGAAGTTCACGCTGCCATATTCTTTGTGCTCTGTGAAGCCTGGCAGAGCAGAAAAATCGTTGACTTTGCCATGCTCCATCACGAATACGGCATTTGGTTTCAGCAGGTTGCTCTCGAGGATTGATTTGGGCAGTTCGGCGATGCCTTGCATCTGGTATGGCGGGTCGGCGAAGATGAAGTCGAACTGTCTGCCACAGGAACGTATGAACCTCAGTGCGTCTCCCCTTATCAGNTTTGCCCTTTGTGGCAGACTTGCCGCCTCACTATTCTCTTTCGACAGTTTTTCAAGGCATTGTCTTGTGAATTTCTGGTGCTGCGGGTTCATCTCCACGCTCACCACCTCCGCGCATCCTCGTGAGAGCAGTTCGAGCGTGATGCCTCCGGTGCCGGCGAAAAGGTCGAGGGCTACAATGCCGTCGAAGTCGATGTATCCCCGTAAAACATTGAATATGTTCTCCTTTGCGAAGTCGGTGGTAGGCCTCGCACTGAAGGTTTTGGGAATGTCAAACCTGCGTCCCTTTAATATTCCTGTAATAATCCTCATAATGAAAATCGATTCATGCAGCATGAAAAAAAGTGAGAGGTCAAGCCTGTAGGGTCGAAAGAATCGCCGCAGGCGATATAATTGTCAATTGATTAGTTTCCTTTCGTCAGGAGTGTAACTATATCATACGGCATGTCCTTCACCCTTGTTGCCGGTGCGCGGTTGTAGTCGGCAGCCGGGTTGATGACATACACTTTCCTTAGAAACGTCTCCAATTCAGACTTCAGCTCTTCCTGTTTTTGCAGTTCTCCCACGAGGTGGAGCTCGTCTTTCTGCTGGTCTAAGCCGAGCAGCTTCCACACATATAAAATAAAATACACGGAGTCTTTCACCCCTGTGAGCGGATATACGTTGTGGAATTTGAATCTGTTGTTAACAAAACTCATCAGATGCACTTTGTCCTCGGTGAAATAGGCAAAGAGTTTGTCGTGATGCCCTGTTGCGGCGCGTTTGTGCAGTTGTCTCCACACAGGTGAGGCGGCGGGCAGGTATTTCACTTCCTGGAAATGGTCGGTAAGCACCGTGTTGGTGTCTTTGTTCACCGAAAACAGTGCCACGCTATTGAGATATGGCAGCACCGTGCTTTCTATTATGTGTCCCTCCGCGCCGGGGAAGCTGTGCAGATACATCTCTGTGGCGCTCCTGGCATCGTAATAGTCGGCTGGCACTATAAGCACGTCGCTGCACATCATCACCTGTACCCTTTGCACACCTTTGTTGAGTTGCGGGCATCCGAGGAACGCCTCGCGCAGGTTGGCAGCCTCCGAGATGCCGCCTTTCATCTGCCATACCCCATAGTCGATGGGCATGTCGGGGCGCTGGGGGTCGGGCAGGGCCACACAAACCCTCCCGGAGGAGAGCCTCAGGGTGATGCGCTGCCGCAACATTGCTGATGTGGGTGTTTCTTTATCCATACAGAGTGCAAAGGTAGGGAATTTTTCGGATACTGCAAAATTATGGCCGTTTTAATTGCACAAAAATGATAAAATGTGCACATTTTTTCGTAAAATGTGCGATTTTCGCATTATTTATTTTGAGACGTGTGTTTTTTTTCCTAACTTTGCACCCGATTTCAAATTGCAAGTAAGAAATTAATTAATTTATATATATGAGTTTGAAAATAGTTGTACTTGCAAAACAAGTACCCGACACCAGGAATGTTGGGAAGGATGCTATGACTGCTGAAGGCACTGTAAACCGTGCCGCCCTTCCCGCCATCTTCAACCCAGAAGATTTGAATGCATTGGAGCAGGCCCTGCGCCTCAAAGAGCAGCACCCGGGCTCCACAGTAGGAATACTTACCATGGGTCCGCCAAGGGCTGGTGAGATTATCCGTGAGGGCCTCTACCGTGGCACCGACACCGGCTGGCTTCTCACCGACCGCCTCTTCGCCGGCGCCGACACCCTCGCCACCTCTTACGCCCTCGCCACGGCGATACGTAAGATCGGTGATGTGGATATCGTCATCGGAGGAAGACAGGCCATCGACGGCGACACCGCGCAGGTGGGTCCTCAGGTGGCACAAAAGCTTGGTCTCAACCAGGTTACTTACGCCGAGGAGATACTCAAGGTGGAAGACGGCAAGGCCACTATCCGCCGGCATATCGACGGTGGCGTGGAAACCGTGGAGGCTCCACTGCCGATAGTAATCACTGTGAATGGCAGCGCGGCACCATGCCGTCCGCAGAACGCCAAACTCGTGATGAAATACAAATACGCCACCTGTCCGATGGAAAGACCGGAGAACGACCCGCGACAGGCCCTCTATGACGAAAGACCTTATCTGACACTCAACCAATGGAGCGTGGCAGATATCGACGGCGACGCACAGCAGTGCGGCCTCGCCGGCTCGCCTACGAAAGTGAAGGCTGTGCAAAACATCGTGTTCCAGGCTAAGGAGAGCAAAACTCTAAGCAGCAGCGACAGCGATGTGGAGGAGCTGATAAAAGAATTGTTAAACGAAAAGATCATCGGATAAGATATGAACAACGTTTTTGTATATTGCGAGGTAGAGAATACCCAAGTGGCAGAGGTGTCGCAGGAGCTGCTCACCAAAGGCCGCAAACTTGCCGACACCCTCGGCGTGGAGCTTCACGCGGTAGTGGCCGGCACTGGCATCAAAGGTAAGGTGGAGGAACAGATTCTGCCCTACGGTGTTGACAAATTGTTCGTATTCGACGCACCGGGACTCTTCCCCTACACCTCAGCTCCCCATACCGACATCCTCGTCAACCTCTTTAAAGAGGAGCAGCCGCAGATTGCATTGATGGGAGCCACAGTGATAGGACGCGACCTCGGACCGAGAGTGAGCAGCTCGCTCACCAGCGGACTCACCGCCGACTGCACCGAGCTTGAAATCGGCGACTACGAGGACAAGAAGAATAAGAAGACATACACCAACCTGCTCTATCAAATTCGTCCGGCCTTCGGAGGAAACATCGTGGCAACGATCGTTAACCCCGACCACCGTCCGCAGATGGCCACCGTGCGCTCCGGTGTGATGCAGAAAGCTGTGTATGAGGGAAAGGCGAAGAACGAGACCGTTTATCCCGATGTGGCGAAGTATGTGCCTGATACCGACTATGTGGTGAAGGTCATCGACCGCCATGTGGAGGCAGCCAAGCACAACCTCAAGGGAGCGCCCATCGTGGTGGCCGGAGGTTATGGCATGGGCAGCAAAGAAGGCTTCGACATGCTTTTCCAACTCGCCAAAGAGCTTCACGGAGAGGTGGGAGCCAGCCGTGCCGCCGTGGATGCCGGCTTCTGCGACGCTGACCGTCAGATTGGTCAGACCGGCGTTACCGTGCACCCGAAAGTGTATATCGCCTGTGGCATCTCCGGACAGATACAGCATATCGCCGGCATGCAAGACAGCGGCATCATAATCTCTGTGAACAGCGACCCTGACGCGCCGATAAACAAAATCGCCGACTATGTGATACGTGGCACCGTGGAAGAGGTGATACCAAAGATGATTAAGTATTATAAGAAAAACAGTAAATAAGAAGATATGAATTACTATAGCGACCATCCCGAGATAGAGTTCCACCTCAACCACCCGCTGATGAGGCGCATCGTGGACCTCAAGGAACGCAACTACGAAGACAAGGACAAGTTTGAAGACGCCCCCGTGGACTATGAGGACGCCATAGAAAACTATAAAAGGATACTCGGCATCACCGGCGACGTGGCAGCAAATGTCATTGAGCCCAACTCAGAGTCGGTGGACCTCGAGGGACCTCACTTGGAAAACAAGCGCATGGTGTATGCCTCGAAGACTTTTGAGAACCTCGCCGTAACACGTCAGGCAGGCCTCTACGGAGTGTCGATGCCACGCCGATACGGTGGCTTGAACCTCCCCAACACCGTCTTCTCGATGATGTCGGAGGTCATCTCTGCCGCTGACGCCGGCTTCCAGAACGTGTGGAGCCTGCAGAGCTGTATCGACACCCTCTATGAGTTCGGAAGCGAGGAGCAGAGACAGAAATACATCCCCCGCATCTGCGCCGGAGAGACCATGTCGATGGACCTCACAGAGCCTGATGCCGGCAGCGACCTGCAGAGGGTGATGCTCAAGGCCACATACGATGAGAAGGAGCAGTGCTGGAGACTCAATGGTGTGAAACGCTTCATCACTAATGGTGACAGCGACATCCACCTCGTGCTGGCACGTTCAGAGGAAGGCACCACCGACGGCCGCGGACTGTCGATGTTTATCTACGACAAGAAAAACGGAGGCGTTGACGTGCGCCACATAGAGCATAAGCTCGGTATCCACGGCAGCCCCACCTGCGAGCTGGTGTATAAGAATGCCAAGGCAGAGCTTTGCGGCAGCACCCGCTTAGGACTCATCAAATATGTGATGGCCCTGATGAACGGCGCCCGCTTGGGCATCGCCGCACAGAGCGTGGGCGTGGAGCAGGAGGCGTACAATGAGGGTCTCAAATATGCTCGTGAGCGTCAGCAGTTCGGACAGAAGATTATCAACTTCCCCGCTGTTTACGACATGCTCTCACGTATGAAGGCGAAACTCGACGCCGGCCGCTCTCTGTTGTATCAGACAGCCAGGTATGTGGATGTATATAAGGCTTTGGAGGATATCTCACGCTTCCGCACCCTTGAGCCGGAGGAGCGTCAGGAGATGAAGAAATTCAGCCGTCTCGCCGATGCTTTCACACCGCTTGCAAAGGGTATGAACAGCGAATATGCCAACCAGAATGCCTACGATGCCATCTCTATCCATGGCGGCAGCGGCTTTATCATGGAGTATAAGAGCCAGCGTCTTTACCGCGACGCCCGCATCTTCTCTATCTATGAGGGTACCACACAGTTGCAGGTGGTGGCAGCAATACGCTACGTTACCAATGGCACATACCTTAATATAATGAAGGAGATGATGGAGAGCGAGGTAAGCGACGACCTGAAGCCGCTCAAGGAGAGGGTAGGCAAGCTCATAGAGAAGTATGAGGAGGCTATCAACTATGTGAAGGCGGCAGAGAGCACAGAGGTGCACGACTTCCTCGCACGTCGCCTCTACAATATGACCGGCGTCATTATGATGAGCCTGCTGATTCTCGACGATGCCACCCGCGCTCCCGAGCTCTTTGCGAAGAGCGCCAACGTGTATGTGAGAATGGCAGAGGAAGAGTGCAGCGGACATGCCGCATACATCATGAATTTCAAAGCCGAAGAGCTTGAGAATTTCAAAGCAATCTAACCCAACTTTAACCCTCAAAAAAATTTTTAGTTTTTTTTTGAGGGTGTTTTGACTGTAACTGCTTGAATTTCAATAACGGCTTTTCAAAGATGACATGATTTTCGGGATGTAGGACACAATTGGTTAAAATTTTTGTTGTACCTTTGCACCCGCAATGCATGTGAACGTCCAACTCAGATTCAACCCGAACATCGGGTGCGAGGCTCCTTACTACCGTCTTAAGGAGTCTTATCGGAGTGTGGACGGAGCCGTTCATTCCCTGATAGTTCTTAACATTGGTTTCGAGCCTGCGCTGAAGCCGCACCAGATGCACCGCATAGCGCAAGCCCTTACGAGCCGTTTCGCCAACCGCCGGTATCCGTTGATGTTCGAGGAGCTTGACGGTCTTACCGATGAGGAGCGCAAGTATGCCGAAAGCTATTGGAAGCGGATGATAGACGAGGGGCACATCGACCGCTTTAACAAGAAAGAGGCCGTGGCGAATAAGGAGAAGGAGAAATATATCGACCTTGACACTGTTGAGCATACCGATGCCCGTGACGTGGGCGCGGAGTGGTTGTGTAAGCAGACCATAGACCGTCTGGGACTTGAGGACTTCCTTATATCCAAGGGCTGGACGCAGACGCAAGTGTGGACAGCACTTTCTCACCTCATAGTTCGCACGGTGTATTCCCCGTCCGAGTTCGCCACCCACAAATATATGAGAGACAACTCTGCGGCTTGCGAGCTGTACAGCGGCGACCCTGGCTGGGTGCCGGGCATCAACTCCATCTATGATGTCGCCGACCGTTTCTATGAGATAAAAGACGAGCTTGAGAGTTATCTGTGCCAACGCACCGACGACTTGTTCAACTGCAAGAACCGCATCATCCTCTATGACTTGACAAACTTCTATTTCGAGGGCGCCAAGAGGGGCAGCAAAAAGTCCAAGTTCGGGCGGAGCAAGGAGAAGCGCGGCGACTGCAAACTGCTCGTGCTTGCCCTTGCCATCAACACAGACGGTTTCATCAAGTACTCCTCCGTGCTTGAGGGCAACACCGCCGACCCCAAATCCCTGCCGGATATGATTGACAAGATCGCATCCTCGGGCAGGGTCAGGAGCGGGGACAGCAAAGCGCTTGTGGTTATAGACGCCGGCATCGCATCGGAGGAGAATCTGCGGCTGATAAAGTCGAAAGGCTACAACTACCTTTGCGTGGCACGCTCGAAACCCAAAAACTACACTCTGGCACCCGACTGCAAGAGCGTGACCGTGCAAGACAGCAGGAAGAGGGACATAACATTGCGCGAGGTGCATACGGAATCCGATGGAGACTACTACCTCGAGATAACCTCGCCCTCAAAAGCCATGACCGAGGCCTCTATGAACAGGGCGTTCCGTGAGGGCTTTGAGTCTCTGATGAATACGATAAACGCAAGTATCGGCAAAAAGGGTGGCATTAAGACATACGAGAAAGTGATCGAGCGCGTGGGGCGCGCCTCACAAAGATACCCTTCTATCGCCAAGTTCTATGATATCAGCTATATACGCGATGAGGAAAATCCGAAACAGATGAAAGAGGTGCAATGGCAGATAAAGGATTTGGAGGGTATGGAAAAGAGCAGCGGCGTGTATTTCCTTCGGACGAATGTGCGCACTCTTGACGAGAAAACGACATGGGAATATTATAATCTTATCAGGGACATAGAGACGACAAACCGCCAGATAAAATTGGATCTCAACCTGCGGCCCATTTACCACCAGAAAGACGAGCGCAGCGACGCACATCTTTTCCTGGGGCTGCTGTCGTATTGGGTTGTAAACTCTATACGTACCTGGTTGAAGGAGAAAGGCGAAAACGCATACTGGACGGAAATCGTGCGCAGGATGAAAACGCAAAAACTTGTGACGACACACGGCGTAAACGCGCTCGGAGAGAAAGTGGAATTGCGGCAATGCAGCAAGCCTTCCACACAAGCAGAGGATATTTACAAGATGCTAAATTTTAAACCGGCACCATTTAAGAAAATAAAAATTTGTAGGTCACAGGAGCCTCCGGACTAAACGCGGAACCCCTGTGATAGCAAGGGAAACGCTCTGGAGAGGGTGAAAGTTGGG
>Ga0065711_1000145_pt1 | contig 120462 bp, 37 predicted proteins | sample Hoacrofraction12_FD_59098 | JGI IMG/M metagenome (GOLD analysis project Ga0065711, IMG submission 59098) | Hoatzin crop microbial communities from Cojedes, Venezuela - Epithelial fraction 12 v2 (version 2) | ecosystem: Host-associated > Birds > Digestive system > Esophagus > Crop | place... | reverse complement strand
AGATATTCAAGACCCGCCTGGACAAGGTCCTGTGCAGCCTGCTGTAGGTGACCCTGCTTCGGCAGGAGGGTTGGACTAGATGACCCACAGAGGTCCCTTCCAACCCCTACCATTCTGTGATTCTGTGATTTTTGGTTCATTTTGCAAGGGAAAGGAAACCGACAGCATGGATTTTGGGGTGTTTAGGAACTGTTCGAATCTGTGTGTTTAAAGCTTGTGTACACCTAAAATTTATGCACCGTTTCAAAATGTCACCCTCCCTTACATCCTCCTTGCAGCCCCGCAGAGGCAGGTGCAGAAGGCAGTGTAAGGGAAGGCATACAGTGAAGAAGAGCCGGTCAGGAGTTGCTTTGGCCCGGGTGGTGTCGCACAGCCCGACCCTCCAGCCTAAGACCCCAGCTGGGGTTGGCCACCCAGCTCTGAGTGACCCCATGCGAGTGAGTAAGTGCACGTGCTCTGTGAAGTGTTACCTGCGATTAGAAATAACAACTCATTTCTGTGAATCCGAATGGCACAGTGATTCAAGGTGTTGTAAGAAATACTGGTAGTGATCTGTGTTCTCCGCCACCACCTTCACTTCATCCTGTATTAGGGCACAGGGAGCTAAAAACAATGACTTCAAGACATTAAAAATATAAATGCTGAAAGGGCAGTGCCTTGAGCTATAGGTATACCTGAAGAAGCACTGTGGATTTATTTGTGTTTCTGCAAGTTTCTCTGTGCTTTTGAAGCAAGGAATTCTGATAGAGCTCTCTCTTACTAAGAGATAAACCAGGATTGGGATTTTTCTTTTTTGTTTTTTTATATTTAGTGAGATTGCAAGTTGCCTGTTAATCACAATATCATTCTGGTTTTTTCTACTTTGTAATGAGATGTTTACTTAAGCCTTTGAAGAGCTGATTTGCTTTCTCAGTTGTTGTAAGCATCAGACAATTATTATTTTTTAACATAGTAACTAAACATCACCAGCCAGAAATTCTCACACTCACCTTTGTGCTCTTGACATTGGACAGTAATAGGTTGCCAAAACGGAAGGCATGAGAACTAAAGTAGCTTGCATTACATACAGAAATTTATTTGAGCGATAAAATTTACCTGTATTCAAGGTGTTCTGCACAGTAATATTTGAAATATAACTGCTTCAGGTAGGTGGATACTTTAACTACTGTGTAATGATTGAACTTTTTAGTTTAGTTGTTAGATGCTTTCTTTGTGGTGGTGTTTTGCTGTTTGCCTGCTAAGTATATTTACATTTGGCAATCTATTTTTTCAACAAGAGGAGAGAAAAATAGGGGGGGGGAGTAGAAAATCCACTGGCTTTTCAACATCGCTTGACTTAAAATACAAACTTTATTAGTCAGAGGATTTGTTGCAGTTAGATAACTGCACTTCCAGCTCACCCTAGCATCCTCCAGAATAAACAACCTCAGGCATCCATCACCTCTCAGCTGACTCAGACTCTATTCCCACCATGCACAGACCGCAGTCCCCTGTGATTTATCATGACTGCCTTAGGAGCACTAAGTCAGCTTTGCTGTCTCTAGCTTTTTCCATCTTAGAAACAATACGCACGATAACTAACTACTAAATTACCTTCTTAAAATGAGACAAGTATTTAGAACCAAACCGTAAAGAAGCTTTGAAACAGGGAATGGTCTGTATCTACTCCTGCTTTGCCCTGTGGTTTACCACTTCTTGGTAATTTTTTATCATGTCTTCTCCATGTGGTTTACCCTCTTGGTCTTCAAGAGCTGCTGCCGATGTCTTACCATCTACCAGGAGATCCCTTGAGATTTACGCCATCCCCATTCTGCTCTTGCATCTTCCCTACCTCCTTTGAGAAGGCTTTTAATTAACACAGGAATCCTTTTCACCCCTGAGATAGCACTCTGATAAAACAAGGAAACGTTGGAAACAAACTGCCCTAATGACATCTGGCTGGTAACAGCTCTGGAAACAAGGTACCCTGTGCTAACAAATCACCTTTTTATCTGTTTAAGAGTGTACCAAGACGCTCCGATATGAGAAGCCAGTGCATGTGTCACTGCTTGTACTTCCAGCACCCCCATTAATATTAAGGAACAGAAGCATACAGTGCATATTTCACAAAATTAGCCACAACATCAGTAAATAGAACAGACAGTGTGTTCATGAAATGGTTGTATACCAATACCATGCTGAACCAAAGATCAATATCCCTTCTCTTTGTAGACTATTTTTTTGACCAAAGGAAGAAATGTTTCTAGGTACAGTTTTGATTTGCAAATTTATTTTCATAGATGTACTTGCTGCATTTGTTGATTAAACAGTGGATAAAGGCAATGTCACACTGCTGGGGACTAGCAGTAATATTGTTTCTCTGTCCTGATTATGATACCTGCAGACGTTATGTAAGCAATGGTTACCAGTGTGCAAAATCTGTAAGTAGTCATCTGTCATCTTGAAGCAAACGTATTGTAGCCTCAATACCAGATGTAAAGATTGTATTATAATAATTTCCTCAGTATTCCCAGGTGTAAAAGAGTGATTATAATACCACTTTTTTTAAAAGCTAAGGAATTTGTTAATAAAAAATAATCTTTATGCATTTTTTCATAGGTCAAATACGATGCAGAAAGTGTGAGAAGTTTAACCTCTGTAGGAAGATCGTATTTCCTGCATAATATAATCAGGAATAAAATAAATCCACAATTATATTATTTTTTCATGTTTTCCAGTGAAGAAACTATGTTTAAAAGTCAACAGCTTGCTTCTGCAAGTAGGAAACTGATGCCACTTCACTTCCTATTCCATTGCACTTAGCACAGGTTGTGGAAAGTCTTCTCCTGTTCGAATTAGCTGATTTTGAGAAAAGGTTTTGTTAGCCTCCTTAAGACCCAGCTGATCTCCTGGGCTGCTGTTTGCAAGTTAAGGAATGTACACAGTAAACTATGGATAAAGAAATCTTCTCAATAGGCAGCAGCTCCTCACCTGATGAGATCAACGTTCCTCTGATGCCAGCTAAAAGTGGTGTGTGCATGTGTCTGGGCCTTGCACCGTGCAACGGCTTAAACTCTCTATTCACTGCTGAATGGTGTAATACATTCAAAGATCTTTAGTTGAAGCAGGCCCGATATTTTTCTTCTCGTACACTACTTTTTTTTTAACCATAGGGGCAGTCTCTTTTCCCAGGGTTCAGACCTCACAGTGAGTGCGCTTTTGCCCACGTGGATTTTCACATAGCTGACAAACCACTGAAAGCTGGAGTATGCAATGGAACTGAAAAATGCTGCTATGTCTTTACATTCATGCTATAAACCAGGCAGAAAATTTATAATATTTCAGTTCTATACTGTTCGTAGTATCTTTTCTAGTTCTTCAGTCCCCATCTTTTTTACCTCTGCATCATCTTTGCAATGTTTTCATTTCCTTGCATTTTTCACTGGCAACAAAATGCTTGCAAAGATTGATTTAATAGTAGAATATTTGCTGAACCATGCTGAACACGCAAAGTGTCCTGTCCTGAATTTTTTTTTTTTTTAAACTATAGAATCCCTGTTTAGATTTAGGCTGTAAGTTGACTTTGATAAAGTAAATGTTCTGATTTTTTCATCCTTCCCTAGTAGCCACTGTTCACTGCACGTAGCCAAATAGACCTTTCTATGACTCCAGCTGGAAATGCACAGCTGGAAACTGTGTCCTGTTTCTCGGTTATGTTAGTCTCACTTTATTCTGTCTTGGAGAAATGAGAGGATTTATATTTTGTTACCACACACGGATAATAGAAATTCTAATTAATTATTTGTATATATCCTAACAGAATGGGAGTAGGGCAGCTATAAATATATTATTTATGTCCACTAGTTCATTTTTACAAATATGATCTGTTGCAGTATACCACATAGAAAAGGCAGTCAGCTTTTTATCAGCTGCTGCACTGTTGTTTTGATGGTTGTTAAAAAATGAGCCTATACTATATCTGATGTGGTCAAAGCAGGTCCTGTGTGCAGTGCTTGGACAAATGGAAGGCCCAAAGCAGACATAAAACAGGTTTAAAGCTCTGTAACATCTGAACACTGTTTCCTGTCTCTAGTTCTCATTTTTATATTTGGCATAAGCTACTATGACCTTTACTCCTATCCTTTAAAGGGATAACTTTTATAGCAGTGGGGGTGGTTGGGCCTCAGATGTCTAAAACTTCTACTGAATTCCACTTGCACCATATGTGCCTATAATGGTGCGTGTTGATTTAGTGCTGCGGGTTGTAATCCCACTCTCCCCACCTTCACATCCCCAAAGAGCTCATAGAGGTCAGTTGCACTACTTAATTAAAGACTTTATTACACATAGCTGGCTGTAACTAGGGTTGTTAGAGACCTACTCCCTCCCCCCTCCCCCTGATTTTTGTACTAGTAAATGTTCAGAAGTTTCTATTGCAAGTGCCTAGAATAATTAATACTAACTTGAGCATTCTGGACTAAAGAAATGCACACCTCACACCAATATCTTTTAAATCAGATGTATTTAGATTTTGGGATATGTGGATTTGTTCTAGTAGCAAGTAACTCAGAAAAGCAACCATATTTACTAGGCTCACTACATAGAAGTTCCTGTTTTCACTGAAAAATTCTTAGGGATCTGCAATTTTTAAAACTCAGAAACCACTGAATTAAAGACTGGTTCCACAAGAAGAATATGAGGAAATATTTTGTTTCTTTGTTTTTCTGTTTGAGGTCATAGAACTCTCCTTCCTCACTCCATTCCCACTTTTCTGTAGACAAAGACCCCTGACTCTTAAAATTTCATTTTAAAACAGATACTTTTGCCCAGCCAGGAGAAAAAAAAAAAGCATTGTTACCCACCTTTGTATTTAACTTGTTTGAGATGCACAAAAATGTTCCCTTTCTCTTGTATTGATCAGAAAAAGTGTTACTCCTACATTTGGTATTCTGGCACCTCCAAAACACATTCATCAGAACTAGTCTCTGTATCATAATCAGCTGCATTTTAGCTCTGTAAATGTCTTGCCATTACAAATTCTGCAATATAAAATTTTACTCCATTAAATATTCACTTTGTCAAAGAATTCCTGGAGCCCAACCAAGCAAACCTAAACCAATTGTCTTTCATCTCTGTTTATGTCTTCCTTTGTTCTTTGACTATTTATTGTTCTTTCAGTATTTACTGTTCTTTGCCTCTTTGCTGCCTTAACCATCTATCCATTTGTGAACTTTCACTGTCATACGAGCATCATTAGCGTTGGCACATAGACATCAGTGAGGCTATTTCCTGAACAAAAAAGGTTCATGAAAAGAGATGGTCTTCAATGCATAAGATACAGATTTGTATTGATCCTCTGCCATAAAAAACTATTTTAAGCATTGGCTATGCTGGGTTTTCCAGCTGTATCTTTACATGTTGCCACTTCCCCTGAGATCCATCAAAACGTCAAGAAAGGAGATGTGATTGCCAGCCAAATATTGCAGCTATCATTCCCAGTACTGGGAACACTGAGCTAATAGTCTAAACATCTGGATGACCACAAGTTCATTATCATCAGTCTGTCCAAGATCTGTCATTTCTTACCTATCTTTGTCATATCTTAGAAGTGGAGCCAGTGCTCCACTTCTATTGCACTTATTTGGTAATATATTATGGACCACCTGACCTGAGGCGATCTTGACTATCTAATGTAGAAGCAGAAAGACTGTTTCTAGTTTTTCTAACAGGCTGCTTCTCAGCTTTGTCTTCAGCTTAACACTGCAGATTGGCAGTCTCAGGAAAACTTGCTAGTGCTCCGCAAAGATGATACTCATTCGGCAGATCATCAGTCACTGTTTTCAGTGTCAAAACAATGGGATACTGTGTCGATGGGCTGGCAAATTTTCAGTATGTAAATACTTTCAGTAGGTTGACATTAGTGGAGGAATCTATAGAGAAAAGATGTATGCTGGTATGTAAGGGAAAGGGTTAAACACAGAGAAACTTCGTTTATTTGCTATTGCTACACATGGTCTCTGAAAATCAAAGCATGAAAACTTCATGGAGCTTGGAAAATGATGAAACCACAAGTCATTTTTAACTAACTCCTGTATGCCATGTTACTGAATTTTACAAGATACAGCAGAAAAAACCCACCATGTGGTTTCATTTAAGCATATGTTGGATATCCTAGGTGAACCCCATGAAGAAAATGAGTGCAGAGAGGACAAGATTTGGAGCATTGCTTGGGACTGAAGTATTCCATCTCTCTTTCTGTCCTGGAGCCCAAAATCCAGTAGCTAACAAGGACCAACAGAGGCTGTGGGAAATGGGAATATAGCTGCTTGCTGATAAAAATCTGTAGGAAGAGCTGGTATTCTTTTATACTTACCTGTCCATGAGGCTACTTCTGGCTTTTGTTAAGACTTAGACACAGGTTAAAAGGTATCCCAGGGCTCTTGGCTGATACTTATTTTCCGCATTAAATTAGGATATCTGTCTACCTTCTCACGCTTCTGTTTCATTCCTCTATGATGACAATAGTAACATTTTCAGAGCACTTATCGTCTAGATAACAAAGTAACTGATATCAAGATAAAGACAGTTTCTTAGTCTGTACGTATACAGAGCCTTCTGTAGTGGGGGTCCTGATTTCTGGGTGGGCCTTCTTGTGTGGTAGCAATTTTGAAATCTGAAGCACAACTCCGACTTGTTTTTTGTGGTATATTTCCACTTTGGTTTGTCTGGCCATTGAGCAGTTCAGGACTTGAGTGTTTTTTCAATTACTTGTGTAGTATTCTGCTAGTTTAAAACTTGAGTAAATAAGAGGAGAACTAACCTTCTAAATTTCTGAGAAAACAACATGATAGAAGACATCATTTTAATAGTCACGTTCAAGAAAACATAGAGCAGAGATAGCAGTTCCTAATCCATAATCTATTATCCATAACATCCGTAATCCTATTACACCATTAAAAATGTTTTCCAATAAATTAACACAATAGAATAAGAAGAGTTATGTGAAACTGAACGTAAAGCTATATTGTTGACAACGATGTTAATGAAAACAGTAAAGTCCTTGGCCAGTTCTTAAAGACCCGTTGTAAAACTTTTCCTTGTGTCAGTATTAAACTACCTTGCAGAATTATAGCATGAGAATTCAAGTATGCTACTGAGAAACTGTTTCCTTGCAAAAAATTACAGCTTCATAGCTGCAGACAGTAGCAGTGAAGTTAGTTAAAAAATCTGAAACAAGAGTGTATGTGGTCAATCAGTCCACTTCTAGAAGCACTGTTTCAGCAGTCACTATGGGACCATGGTACAGGCCTTTCTAAGTATGTTCAGTATTAAAATGTTAGAAAGTAAAAAAGCTTTAGGGATTCAAGGCCTTGTTTTTATCCTGAAAACCGTACAAAATACAAAAATCTTCACTGATATGAATAGTGCTGCATGTATCAAACACAGGACTTACGGAACAGCAAAAGTCACTTCCAGCCTTCCCTGGCACAAATGAACGTCTCTCTATTCTGTTGTTCAGCTTCAGTTTCAATGATACGCGACTGATGCACTCCGTGCGCTCTCTAACAGCAAGAATTAAACTGCTGTAGAGCAACTCTGTCAGGGCAAAAAGGATGTAGCACACCCTGATGAACACATGCCCTTGTTCATTTCTAATAATTCCAGGGGCTGATGAATTCTATTGCCAAGGGATTTTGGTATGTAAATCTGCCTGACTAAAGCTTTGCTGAATTTTATAAGAACAGAGAGTTGTCTTTGTGTTACTAAACACAATAGTTAGTGGGTCTTGTGACCTTACTCTCTAGGGACTGGATCTTTAAAAAAATGCAATGAAGAAAGGCTCCACAATGCACTGTGGAGTATAAATGAGACCCTAGAGATTCCTGAACCAAGCTAGGAGTTTACAATAAAAATTTGCAAATGCAAAAGAAATTTTGACGGAGCATGAATAGATGATGACTGAATATGGATATAAAAGGAGTGGAGTTTCCTAGTGAAGTTTTCATTCATGTAGTAAAGTGCTGGAGGTGACAGTTCACCAGCTACATGCTGTCTTATGAGGAGATTGCCTGGGACTTAATAGAGTAGTCAGGGCAGGTCAGGGGACGGCAATAGCTGATCGCTTAAAGGAGTTAATGCAGCAAATGAGTAAGGTCATTCAGGCATGTTGCTGGCTTGTTTCTAAAGCAAGATACAGAATGAGTGACTAATTTCTTTGTACCGCTCTTCCCCTTCATCCCATAGTTTCAGTTCGTTCCTTCCTGAAAAAATATTGCAGCTTCAGTGCAAATTAATCTCTCCATGGCTGCTCAGACACTGGCAGTGTGTCCTCCTTCGAGTTTCATTTTCCCAACAGGAGCAAGTCTAAGCATTATTATTGACTTGCAGAAACCAAATCTTGGAAGTCGAAGCTGAGTCTTTAAATTTGAAAGCTGAAGGTTGTTCACTTTGTAAAAATCTAAATTAAATGTTCAAAGAAGGTGCAATTATTGAAAGCTGGAGAGGGGCTTTTTACAAGGGCATGTAGTGACAGGACAAGGGGTGATGGTTTTAAACTGAAAGATGGTAGATTTACATGAGATATAAGGAAGAAATTCTTTACCATGAGGGTAATGAGGCACTGTAACAGGCTGCCTAGAGACGCTGTGGCTTCCCCCTCCTTGGAAGTGTTCAAGGCCAGGTTAGATGGGGCTTTCAGAAACCTGGTCTAGCAGAGGGTGTCCCTCCCCATGGCAGGGAGGTTGCAACTAGGTGATCTATAAGGTCCTTTCCAACCCAAAACATTCTGTGATTCTATGATAAGCTGAAACTTCAGCTTTTTCTTATTTAATATTGAAACTTGTGTTCCTTCTACAGAATTATTAAAAGTTGCCTAGCGCTTTTTTTTTGCTTGCTCTTTTTTTTCTTTTGTGTCTTTCTGAATAGAGGAATCTGGGAGACTGACAGAGCTGGTGAGCTATTTGACAGGAGAAGGAAAAGTCCTAGTCAGAGGTAGAAGGAGGTGCTGCTGGAGAATCTATTTGCAGATGATTTTTAACTCGGTTTATGAGAGTTATCTAGTCCTGTTACTCATGTTCCAGTTCTTATAGGCAGTGATTTAAAAGGCTTGAAAACAGCACTTTTTTCTCTGCAGCCTAGGCTGGAAGAGGTAGTGAGCTAATCTCCTTTCTGCCCCATGAACTATTCTGAACTTGGTACTGGGTTAGTTGTAAGTGAAAATACTCTCAAATAACACTTTTTTGCATAAAATAAATGTACATTTTGTGAAAGTGTTGCAAAGTCTAATGGATTTGTCCTTTTCTGCTCTTAAAACTCCATCAGTAACTAACCGAGTGCAAGTAGAAGAAGGAAGTGATTCTTCAGACTAGAAGATTATCTCCCAAATAACCCTGTGTAAGAAAATGAAAGATTTGTTTTCAATTCTGTGTCTGTAAAGATTCATAGAAGGAACGGTTCAGACTTTCTACAAAGAGCTAACAAAAAACCTTTTGTAAAAAGCCTTCTGTTTGTTTATTTTTTGTTTAAAAGTTGCTTTGTCATTCAAAAACAATTATAGGAATATTTTACTGATTTATTTGAAACTAACTTGCTCCAAAGAGATCTTCTACTTAAGACTCCCAAGGAAAAGCAAAAAGCTTTTTAGGTTTTAGAACCATAGAACAAGCTTTAAAAAGTGGCATGGAGGGTGGAGAGGATACAAAAATAGAAATCTTGCAGGTACAAAGGTGATAACTTTTTAAATGGGAAGTTATTTTTATGAAGTCTTATGCAAACAACTGGACTTATGTGGAATCAATATGCATACTATTACTTCATTTCGTTAAAATTTTAGCTTTTCCATCTTATGATAGTGGCCGCCTTCTGGGTGTTAGATACTACTTTGAGGACTAGTTGATTAACAGCGAGGTGGAGGAGTAACCTGTAAATGCTTGTGCTTGCACCTAAATCTTGCTATGTTGCGTGTGTGTGTGAAAGAGAGTTTATAAGGGATTTTCAATAAAGCTGAAGAAATACGTTGAGTTTCTAAGGATACGCAACTCAGTCTGTGTCTCCTCAGCCCTTTTTTTTTGAAGTCTCAATCTTTTTTCTGAAGTCTGCAGCTAAATGCACGGAATTGATTTTCCTTTTATTTTTATCCCTGTTTATAGCAATGTTTGTCGAAGAGGCATTAGTATTTATTACAACAGATTCAGTCATCAGAGTAAATATCTGCTGTCTGCCTCATTCTGGTTTTGAATGACTTGATTTATGATATTGCAGAAACACTAATATTAGTGTTTCAAAGATTAAAACAATGTTTAGACTAGACTAGACAGTAATCACTATTTTGAAAGGTTGAGTACTGTGATTAATAAGATTCCTTGAAAAGAAAGTTTTATCTTTAAATATTTTTATAGAGATCCCACGTCTTTTTAATGGCCAAAAGTAAGTTGAAACTATAGGCATATGACTGGCATTACAAATAAATTAAATACACAATATGTAGAGATACACTAAGTTGTTCTGCATGAATATATGATAAGAAATGGTTATTTTTTAGAGCACCTCTTTAATTTTCTTCATAATCTATTGTTTTGTGAATGTAAGTCATTTCTCTAGTCCTTTTTTACTTTCTCTTATAGAGCAATATGAAAATATCCATAGAAAAATAGTCAATTTTGTGCCAGGGGGCACATTTCTTTGTAGCACTAATGAGCCGTTTTCTCAAAGCCATCCTGCAATGATGAAACCTTGTTGGAGGTCTCTCCTGAATTAGGTCCCGATATGAATGTTGCCCACAACTTTTCTGATTCTCCTAGTTAGATTCACCTGGATGTAAGCTGAAGGGGAAAACCTGGTTTACAACTCCATGATTTGGCCTGTACTTTGATCATCTTTGTAGTGCCGAAAAGTGCAGCTGTCTCAGACGGAAGGCATTAGGTATATTCAACATATCATACACTGTGTCTTTCTTTTCCTTTATTTCAATGTGAATTTAGCATTCAAGAATCATGCCAGATTAACAGAAAAATAGCTTCTCGCTACCCATTATGCAAAAGTCCTGCATAATTTAATGCAGAAGAAACCTATATGGCTATATATAAATTTATCATAAAGCCATCATTTTAATAAGAGTGAGTAATTTTTCCACAGGTTTTATGAACTAACCTGTATAATTCAGTACTTTTAACTGCCTGTATGAAGGTTATTATGTATTTAGTTCAGTGAAACATTTTTTAGAGGAGGTCCACATATAATCCAGGGAGTACTGCTAAAAACGAAAAATAAATTGCTCCCTGTAGTAACTGTGGTAACTAACCAATAGCTGGTATCTCCCCAAAGTGGCCATGATGTGTCAACCACTGCCAATTGTGGTGATGTCTTTTGGGGAGACAAACAATTTTGGACAGATCCTTTTAGCTGTTCAGAACTTGAATCAATCTGAATAGAGTCATGGTTAAGTCCATCTTTACTTCCACAATTGTGAATTTCCAGGCTGGCTAATGAAATTCTACCAGAAAGCAATAATTTTCAGTCTTTCATTAGTAATGTCCTATACTTTACATGTTGATTCAACAACTGTTGTAGAAAACAGCATTTTGCGAAGAGTTTCTCTGTAGTGTGAAGAGCTTCATCTTCTATTCCTGTCCTGTTTGTAGAACAGTTACTTGCATGTGCAGAAACTGTTATTTCTGCCATTAATTATCTGTATCATGATAGTGTCTAAAGACCCGAGTCAGGACTGGGCCTGTGCTGCAGTAAATGCAGTGCAAATGCATACAAGGTCTCTATCCTTGCCCTGAAGATAATAGCTCTAATAATTTATTTTTGTATTTGAGATGTTATCACTACATTATCTGAACAAATGTTTATCTCTCGGCACCTCTGTGAAGCAGTGGAATATAATCCCCAATTCAGAGATAAAGAACTGAAAGATTGTGACTTGTCCAAGGTCACTTAAACAATCCGTGGCAGAGCTAAGAGGCCAAAAATTTCCAATCCTGGCTCATTGTGTTAAGCACAGCACCATTGCTTCTTTCTGGTTTCAATTAGAAATAGCTTATCTCATGTTGGCTTTAAATTTGGAAACCATTGAAGCAGTTATTGCAGACCAGTGAATAGAGTGACCTGGGCACTTGTCCATTACAATTAGCTACTAATTTCTGCCTTTCCTGGATGCCTGAGTCCTTTTCTTTTCTTGACTTCTACTTTCCTTTCCACCACATCCTTAACTGGTTTCAATTAGTGTAATTCCATCCACTTCAGGATCTTTCCCTTGAATTTCTTTCTTCTTAACAGTCTGAAACATACTGAAGTTTACCAAATCCACTTCAAGAATGAGTTCTTTGCGCTACATTCAACTTTATTAGGGCATCCTCATACTGGTGAGGCTTCCCTAAGTCCATGAATTCACACGACTGTGAAATCAGCGTATTGAATCAGACCCAGCATGTCCAGCACTCCTTGGCATTCTTGGAAGCCATCTCCTTTGTCTTCTTCACATCTGGCTAACCACCCTGAATTGTGACTTACTGTGCCTGCAGTTTCATTTTTGTTATATTTTAGTATGCGGGCCGGATGCTGATCTGATAGAGTATTGGACAAAATCGGCATAGTTAATTGCTCAAGATATTTTTTTTTTTTTTTTGTCTGCAGATTGTCTGTTTTCATTAGAGATAATGCAAGGTCATTTTTTAATTGAGCTGCCTTTTAGTGATTATGTTCTGTCCTCCTGGCCTAACTACTCCAAAAGAACTGGAAAACACGCAGCTATCCTGACAGCTAATTTCAGCTGAATTTTTAATGCAGTAGTAAGACTTACTGAGCACAAAGTGTTATAACACATACTATGTCATTGGTAGAATTTTATTCTTATGTCTGTCTAAAAAAGACCTTCCATTGAAAGCCACTAGTTTCAACTGAAGTGAAGCAAAAATGTGCACATGGACACATCTGAAAGAAAGATGTAGGAAGCTCTGCCTTTGAGGCAGTGCAGTCTGGTAGGTAGAGAGCGAGGTTAGGGGCTCAAAGAGCAGGATGCTATTCCCGCCGCTGTGCCTGACCTGACCTGCGACATTGGAAAAGTCACTTGCCTTCTCTTTGTTCCCGATCAGCTTTGATGTGTTCTGTGTTCAGCTGTGTCTTCTGGGCATCCTTGCCTACATGTGTACTATGATAAATGTCTTGATCAATCTCCAGGCAATTATACAGGAAGTCCACCAGGACTCAAGAACAAAAAAAATCAGTTTTCAATTTAACAACCAATAAAAATGACAAATTCTCACTGGCTGACAGTAGAAAAAACCTATACTGCAATTAGACACTGTATAGAAAGGATCATGACTGTGGCCAGATTGATCTCTTTTGTCACCTAAAGCAGCACAAGGCAGAGGTGAGCTGATGAGGCCAGCAGATGGTTTGACAGGGTGGCCGTGCTGCTGGGTGCTAGCTGGAAGAGAGCCCAGGTATCCCCCTGCCTGCAACCGCCCCAGGAGCTTCTAATAACTGCTCCACTGAGTCATGCCATGAGCTGCTACAGCTGTGGTTCCCCACATAATCCTGTCCTACCCAAACACGCACACAAAAAAAGAGAATTAGCCAGATTTCAAACACTTACTACTTAATAAATTAATGAGCTATTTTCCATCAGTCACTAAAGCTCCTTGCACTTCCATAGATAACATGGTTTTCTAGGTATTGTTGTAACACCTTGGTAATAAGTTGATTACTTTAGTCGAGTACCTTATCTTCTCATTTTTTATTCTAAGATTTGGCATGGACATACTATACTCCATGCTACTTATCTGGGCTGTTCCTTCTGCAATCTGAAATTCCAAAGAATGTTTGTGGCTTATATTTGTCTCTGGGGACAGGCATACTTGAAACAGCGTCATTCTCACCTTGTCTTTTCTTAACATCTGTCCCCCAAATGACATTTCTGTTATACAGATACATGTTTTATTGGATTAGCTTTAACCCAGGACTGTTGGTTCTTACTGAAGATGATCACGTTCTATTGCTTTTTCCCTGCAATGCGTTACTGTCACTCAGTAAACCATGATATGTATGCTGTGGAAATTTTGTGGTATTTTCCAGTCGAATACCTCATGTGCTAAACAAAATCCAAACAGAGGTTTGAGGAAACGGTGTTGTCCCAAAGTAAGAATTGAACATGTATAAATCTGTGCTGTCTGCCTCCAGACTGCTAATGCATCCAGGTTACCCTTCTCTTCCATAACTTCTCTTCCTTACCAGTATCAGACTTTGTCTTACTTTTACAAGTTTTTCTGCTTGTGCCATAAGTACAGAAGCCATCTTTCCCGATACTCCTTTGCTCTTTGCTTTGTAGCCAACAGAAAGCTCCCAAGAGCAACAGGAGGGTAGAGGTCTTGGGGCTGGTCTTCCAGAAGTGAATAATTTTCACTGGTGGGTTTTTTTTTTATTTTTATTTTACAAATACTACCTTTTCCAACTTTCTACATAGGTTTGGGGTTTGTGCCCGTAATGGGAATTTGGTCACAACAGTAAACCCCAACTTTCATCCATTTATCTTTGGTTGCTTCAATGTTAGTATCATTGCTTTGCTTACCTGCTTCTGAAAATCAATGAATTTCTCATGTCAAACAACCTGAAAAATCTGCTGTAGCACACCCCATTTCTCTTAAGAAGAATTCCTCTGGGCTAATGCTGCTGTTGTCACCCTTTCTGCTGTATTCTGCAAGCTCTTACAAAGTATTTTTGTCCTTTGCAAATCGTGCATCTTTTTCCAAATGCTGGCATTGTCTTAGTTCACAGTGATTCCCATGACACATGCTGCTTCCTGTACTGCGTTCTATGATTTCAAACTTGGACCACCACAGATTTTTCATATCCCAACTCTTTCTGGAAATAATTTAAGTTCTCTGTCACATCACAGTGTTGGAGTAGCACAAGAACCAACTAACTTCCTTTGTTTAGATAAATCAATATGAAAATGTCGAAACTAATCTTGTATCTTTCAGTAGAGTCTGAGTGTTTTCTCTTTTTCTCTAAATCTCAGTCCTTTACTTGTTATCAGTTAACCACCACTAATTTTTTTCAGCCTTAGTTTGCAGTGTTTAGAAACATTTTCCACTTTACCTTCTGCTAATATAAATGTATGTGTTTGCTTGCATGTGTGCACACATATACAAACACATGTATCTACACACATACAAAAATTTTTGAGAAGCAGAGATCAAATTTTTTTTTTTTTGTGGAGTGGTATGTTCTTTACTTTTCACCATTACTATAAACTTTCATAAAAAACTTAATTAATAAATATTAGTTGTTAATTAAACTGCGTGAAAAGCACCAAGACCATGGTATAATGGTTTTATGGTTATTTAATGGTTAAATGACTCTGTTCTCCAAATGACCTTCCAAACTTGGTATTTCTGATGCTTACTACAGTAAATAAAAGGGAAAGTGCTGTTCCACATTCTCCAGTGGTTATGCTATTCTCTAAGATTTTCAGTCCCAATGGTGGTTTTCAGTGTGTCCTGTTCTTCCAACTGGAAGTACTTCCTTAGTTCATTTTACAGCCAATATTACCTGTTGATCACCAGCAAAGGGAATGACAGACCCTTCTTTTATTCGTTGTCTGAGATTTGAAGGGGATGGTATTCTGTGAAATGAGGTTTATGGCTCATACCAAAGCCTCAGATGTCCACTTCTCTGCAGTAGTATAAAAATGGCTTTTCCTCATCCTTTCTGTTTCTCTCCACAAACCTTTTGTTTCAACTGCTGGCTGACACTGCAATAGAAAAGAAGAATGAAGATTTTCTTCTGTGTTTTAATATAGTGTAGTAAAAAAAATACCCCAACATCTGTCGGCACCTGCCCTGCTGAGAAATTGTATCTCCGTTCACAAATGTTTGGTTACTAGGCTTTGTAATCTGAATCTGTATTTTAGTGTTTTCTGTTTAGAACAAGGGCACTCTGTACTTTTCACTTTTACTTCTATCCTGTAATTGTAAACTCTGCAGTGATGTAATCTGTTGCTCTTACAGCATCTTTTTCCCAATGCTGTGCATTGTTTTATGAGAGTGTTACCCAGTTTCTTCTTGATTTCTTAGCTCATTTGATGCTGACCTTGCCAATTTACTTCATCCTGTATGTCAGCTACCCTTTGCGTACTAAAAAAGGTTTTGCCTAAATTGCTTATAGGTTAATCCCTGTCTTATAACTTCAGTCACTGACATCTTGCTTTTGAATTAGTTACTATCATTTTGTTGACCTTTTCAATCTCAACAGTGTCCTTCCTTCTTCTAAAACAGCAACCAGAACAAAGTGCTATAGCCTCGCTGTAATCTCAAATGCACCTCAAAACCTAATGATAGTAATTCTGTTTGCTCTCCGGGCTCCAGAGTAAATGTCTGTGATGCTTTAAGCATTCTTACTGTGCCGCATAGCAAACCGCATATGTCAATTAATTAGTCATGAATACTTGAGACATTTTGAGAGGCAGGAATAAAGGGCTGTAAGTCATGCATGTCTTGGTTATATTAAGGTTCACATGCCTATTGCAGAGCCACAGAATATAGGAGGAAACAATTTCCAGGTCTAAGAGACTCACTCACTGGGCTGGTGAGGGCTGTGAATGTTGTGCAAGGAGCTTGCTTAACCTTTGGGAAGAGGCCTGTCTGCTCTTGCTTTACAGTACACTATTTCGAATTTATTTACAGGATACACTCAGCCAGTGATAGCGGGTTCAAAAGCAAAAAATAGGATCCCTACAGGGTTTCCAGAGATAAAGCACCGACCTTTTCTTCTAGAAGTCAAAACAAAGCATGTTTCAGCTCATGGCTACCACTTTCAGCATTGTCAATTTGCATGAGCCTCTTGGCGTTGAAGTCTTACTTCAAGCTCCAGCTCTGGGCTTCTTGTCTTCAGTTAAAAAATTGGCTTTATAGTTGTGGAGAATAATTAAATACTCTATTGCTAGAAGATAATTTGCATTTTAAAGGTATCAGCAGTATTCTAAAAAATCCGAACATTTAATTGAAAGGGACTGATATCAGATGTTTGCATATGTGTGTGGTTAGCACTGGGCATGATAGTACTGCAGGCTGTCTTACTGTATCTTGTACCAGCTTCCATCTTGACCAAAATCAGTATGACACCTATGACTCTCCTGCAACAGGAACAGCATCAATCTGAAAATTTCAGTCCAGCGATTACTGTCTCCAAAATCTTAACTCCTGTAAAGTGATGTAGGTGTGACGGTAACAGTCACAGCACTACCTGCTTGATTGTCGGGAGCAGAGTGAGGTGTTGGCAAATTTTCAAAGCAGCAGTGAAAGCAGCCCTTTGCATAATAGGAACTGAAGTTGCATGTGGTTATAAAATAAGGCTGATAAAGTCTTAAATTATAAAGGAGGTAGAAGAGGACAGATACTAAAATCAAAGTACTTATTCTGAATACTCCTAAACTTCCAATGTTGCCTACATGCACTTCTGATAACTTTTCTATTCTCTCATGGTTATGAATCCTTATAACAATTTTTTTTTTTTAAAAGAGAGGCACTGTATTTATATGTAATTTTATGCTTTTAAGCAGGTTTTTTATTTGACTCTTCTGAGTTGAAATCCAACTAAAATCTGGAAGAATCAATAATTTTTCTGGTACATTATATTCAGTAGTCAGTGAAATTACAATACTGCAGGAAATAAATGGTAGAGAGAAATATAATTCAATGATCCAGTAATCTAGAACTGAGGCTCAAATCCTTCTGTGGCCACAGATTTCAGTACTTCTTTCTAAAAAAAGGTTTGTCTATCCATGCTGCTATCTCTTGTCTAGACAAAAGGAACTAATAATCCTTTTTCCACCTTAGGTATGTTGTAATGATAAAATTTATTATAGTATGAGGTGATGAGGAATAGGGACCAATGAATAGAGGATACAGATGAAGATATGTATGTGGATATATATAGAGATGAATAATTATAGGAAAAAGGTACACAGGTTAAAACTGTTCACCTTTAAAACATTTCTTCTTTCAATTATTTGTTAATTACCCTGAGAAGAAAGAGGTTGAAGCTGATATTACGTGAACATATGGAGAAGAAGATGAGACAATGAGAGATCAAAAGAAAAAAAAAAACAAGAAAGGGAGAAAAGGAGATTTTAACTTTTCTAATGGAAAATATGCTTGCAGTTGGCTTGTCTCAATGTTAAAATATTTTTGGTGGACGGAGAGAAGCAAAATGTTTCTACCAGGTGCAGCATCGGCATGAACAAACTGTCAGATTATATCACACTTGTTCCATTTCTGCCCATTAAAGTTCTGGTATTTCAGAGACTTCCTTCTCCAAATCAGATGTCCATTCCAAGAAGTATAAGAAAATATTCTTTTAGCACATGATTACAGCCTCCTTGCTACTATGACAAGATAAAAAGGTATTCTCAGCTATTATGATACTACTGTGGTGACAAATGTTAAATTCTGGGGAATTTTTAATCATATATGAAGAACTCTATAAAACCTATTAACATAGTCTTTCTGCAGGTAAGGTCCTGCCATCATGAGGTACTTCTTAGAGACTGCATCACTGGTAAAGGATAGGAAGCCCAGAGTCCATACAGCAGTAATAACACATGCGAAACTGCCTTGCAATAGTCTCTGGCTACCTGACCCTATCCCTAGAAGAGCTGTGAAAAATGAGCCTCCTAACATGCTTAAGTTACAGTTTTCAGACAACTTTCAATAAGTAATTGCTCCATGACACAATGCTGCTTAGCAAAGTGTGTAGCATGCTGCGTATCAATTCAACATGAGCTCCATTGTGTGCTCAGTCTCATCAAGGACTCTCTCATCTTTCACCACAATTGCTTTGGGATAATGAAAGAACATCATAAACACTGTTTCCTGGAGGCAGAGATAAGGATGCTGGAAAAGTGTTGACATGATGGATACATAGTACATGAGATCATGCTGGTGATTATGTTTTCTTCAGAGGACAAATACTGCTCAGCTGTCACAGACACAAAGTGAACTTTGACCTTACCATCTGACATTCAGGGACTGGTAATGTACACAAATGTACTGAAAGTATGAGCACCAGCAAACATTATCTGCATTGTAGTAGAAATCTTATATAATGGTAAAATGCCAGGAACTCTAGCCCATGAGGATGAAATGTTAGTCACATGATATCTTCCTCAAGATGAGAAGTAAAAAGCTCAGAGGATAGCATTTATGTCATACTTTTTGCACTGGAGATACTGTTTTGGCAAGAATACATGCTGCCAAAAATCAAAGTGTGTAACTACTAGAAACCCTACACCCAATAAGGAAATGGACCATAGAAGAAAGTCAGATGTAAACCACAAGGAATTTTCGCACATTTTGGCCACATACCTCATTTGGGGAATTTAGCACCAACAAGCGCAGGACTTGAGAGCAAGTTCCACTGTTAGAAAGCAAGGAATGGAAGGACTGGATTTTTGGGGAAAGTTTTAGAAAATGAATTCCATCTCAGTAGATGAAACTTGATAAACTGCCCAAAGGAGAGGAGACATAGGGAAGAAAAGGCAGGCATTAATAGCAGTAATAGACTTTTGCAGATGAAATGATACAAGACCAAGAGATTCCAGTCCAATTGAAAAGTTTGATACCATAAAATGTATAGCAGGACTAAGGTTCATACATGTGGTAAGTATAGCTAGATGTAACCACTGGGTTTCTTTATAAACTGTGAGCTTCAGAACACTGTCCAACACTGAAAATGAACATTTTTTTCTACTTGGCTGAACAAAGAGTGGACATGTTTTTCATAGAATCATAGGTTGGACCATGAAGTCCAACCATCCACCCAACACCACCATGCCTACTAAACCAGATCCCGAAGCGCCACATCTACATGTTTTTTGAACACCTCCAGGGATGGGGACTCAACCACCTCCCTGGGCAGCGTATTCCAATGCCTTTCCACTCTTTCAGTGAAGAAATTTTTCCTAATATCAAATCTAAACCTCCTCTGACGCAACTTGAGGCCATTGCCTCTTGTCCTATTGCTATTTACCTGGGAGAAGAGACCAACACCTGCCTCACTACAACCTCCTTTCAGGTAGCTGCAGAGAGCAAGGAGGTGCTCCCTCAGCCTCCTCTTCTCCAGACTAAATAGCTCCAGCTCCTTCAGTCACTCCTCACAGGACTTCTCTAGACCCTTCACCACCCTTATTGCCCTTCTCTGGACGTGCTCCAGCACCTCAATGTCTTTCTTGTAGTGAGGGGCCCAAAAATTGAAGACAGTACTTGAGGTGCAGTCTCACCAGTGCCGAGTACAGGGGCACGATCACCTCCCTACTCCTGCTGGCCACACTTTTCCTGATACAAACCAGGATGCCATTGGCCTTCTTGGCCACCTGGGCACACTGCTGGCTCATGTTCAGCTGGCTGTTGACCAGCACCCCAAGGTCCTTTTCTGCTGGGTAGCTTTCCAGCCACTCTTCCCCAAGCCTGTAGTATTGCATGGGGTTGTTGTTATGACCCAAGTGCAGGACCTGGCGCTTGGCCTTGTTGAACCTCATACAGTTGTCCTTGGCCCATCGCTCCAGTCTGCCCAGATTGCTCTGCAGAGCCTTCCTACCCTCAAGCAGACCGACACTCCCGCCCTTTTTGCTCAAAAGCTAGAGACTTCAGCCTTACAGAAGTCAGACTGGGGTTCTAGCTAGCATATATAGGCACAACATATATGCATCAAGACTCAATAAATGTAGTAAAAGTCAAGATATCTATTATTCATTAGTATGTGATCTCCTAAGTTATAGTGTGGAAAGGCAAAGAACGAAAATCTGCATGTTGTAGCTATTTTAACTCCAGACTAACCCAAACTCTTCTTTGTATCTTTTTCCCCAATTTGCTGTCTTTTTCACAGCAAGAGGTTTGACATGCTGCTCCATGCACAGTGAAGCAGTTTCTTTTAAATCTGATGACAAATGTACTATCTGTTTTTCTTCAAACAGTACTTACTGTCTCTGGGATGAGAGTTCCAGTGAGCTGAGCACACACAAAATTCCTGTGAAACTGTAACCCTGTCCCGAAATTGCTCATACTTCCTGGTGTGTAGTCCTTCCCCCACCCATTAGTCCTTAGTCTACGGAGAAAATAAGTCTCGTGCCTTGAACGCGATACCTTTTCGCTCTAGATAGCTACAAAATCTGGGCAGATGTGGTATAATTGCTAGTAAGGCAGAGGGTTTTAGGAAGAACTTTGGAGCTGCTGTGTGGGACTGTAATTCTTCCCTTGACATCCTTTTTTCTCAGTAACCTTGTCTCTCTTAATCGCTTCATTTTTTAACTTGATATTCCCCTTTTTATTTGTTTTTCAATTTATTCACTTTGTCTACCAGAATAATCTCTCGCCCCATATAGCCTACAAAATTTAAGAGCTCAGGCAAAAATAATTGGAAAGATAATATAAACACTATGCTTAGAAGGGGAGACTTTACACATAAATTACCGGGTGCCTGTGAGCTTGTGCCATTCTCAATCACTGTTTCTTTTTCCCTTCTGTAACGGTTACTGGGGAATGTATGCAAATTTGGAGAAACAGAGGTAATTTACAATTAACTCTGTGTATAAACATGGAAATCCTCTGATATGAAATATCATATTGTCCATTGTTTAAACATTTTTCTGACCACAATTTTATTCCTGAATCTTTTTGCAAATAATGAAACCTTAAACAATTATAGAATAAACAACTATTCAGCTAAGAAATAGTGTGTTTTCCTGATCGTGTTCTTTGCTTTCCAATTAAACGATATATCTTCATAGTTTTATTTGAGAAATTGGATTAAAATCATGCAAGGTGGGCAGCTGGTAGCCAGGGTAGCAAATTTAGCAAACATAATTAAGTGCACCCTTGACTTGGTCACTTTGTTATTCTTAGTGTTGCATTTGTAAAGGTTTTATAAAGGGTTAGGTAATTATTAACAACTGCTACAGACATGACAAACAAGCTTTGACTTATTAAACTCTAACAATGACAAAATGTTTATCCAATTGTCTGATAAATTATTAATGGAATCCTCAGTATGAAATCACGATTCATTCACGAAAGATCTGTGAACAACAAAAACGAACTACCTTTGTTAGCAACAAATGTCACAACTTGGGCAACTGCATGGGCACATGATGTGCGTATTTCTGTGAAACACTTTCTAGGGCATTTGTTGACATAAAGGGACTCTCATCCTGAAGTTGTCAATGTAAGGAAAGAATTTAATGGACCTTCTGCTATGACTGCAATGGGAAGGGTTAATTCAGAAAGAACAGCAAGTGCAAGCTTTTAGCTTGATCAGAGTCCTAGAAACAGTTGTAGGTGAAAAATCATCCCAGCTGGAGGGGAGGATGTTACTAGGTAGTTGTTGTTTTCTTTTTTTTCCTTGAAGGAAAGGGAAAAGGGTAGAAAGGGGTGCTTTCTTTCCCAGTGTTTCGAAGAATTGTTTCATTTTGGTCTCTACAGAGTAAGTGTCATTTTTTTACACCTTTGAAAGAACTCTTGCCAAAGAAATATGTTGGTGAGGGGTTTTGCTTTCTGTTAAAAGAACAGAACTCTTATTCTGGATGGGTATTTTTGTTTATTTAAATGAGACATAGTTTCCTGAAGATATTTTTGTCTTTTGTTGTTGAGAAATAACTATGTCTCTCTGTACAAGTTAGTAATGATCCAAAGATTAGACTATCAGAATAATGCTGTAATGATGAGACTTCTTGTTCTTTTCTGTTTTGTGTGCTTGATATTTGTGTACTAATTGGGCTCCATGGGGTAGTATCCAGGAAGAAACTGTGTGGACAGTTTTGCATGGTTGTCACAGGTACCTGTGTTCACTCTGTGAACTGGAAGTCTCGGTGCAGAGCTGTGCTGATGCTATTGCTCGCTACTGAACAAAGCTACATTATAATTGCAGATTTGTAGTTTCTCCAATTTGGAACTGTCTCAGTGTTCAGCCTGTTTGAAGTGCAGCTACTGAATTGAATATGAATAGCGAATAAGGAAAATAGGGCCTGATGGACAGTAACCAGATGTAGCGTATCTGCCCTTGAAATTAGTTGGTTAGTGTTGGATTGACCGAAAAAGTAAACATCTATGTTTAAGCATTGCTTGCTTTTCCTACCAGATTTGGCTGCTTCTTCAGGTGTGGATACTACTCAATATATTTGGGACATCACCGCCCCAATACAGAGAGTAATAAATTCAATCCTGAAGTTGTAAGATTAACATTAGGATTGAGGAATTCACAGTAGGAACTGAAGCCTCAGGATTACGCCATATATTCAACTTCAGCTTTGTACTACATACAGGGAAAGTGTATCCAAGACAACAAACCAGACATTTTTTCCATTGATATAAAAAAAAAACACCAACGAAGTTTAATACTACAATTCTTACTTCTGTGTTGAATTATGTGTCTACTAAAAATCAGAGCTTTGCATTTAAAAATACAAGGCAGAATGTTAGAAGTACTTCTACTAATTAGTAAATTTTAGGAGTAACTCTAGAATCAGAAATATATGATTTTCTGAGTACTGAATTGACCACTTAAATTACTTTCCTTTCAGCAGTAAGAAGGTTTCCATTGAGGCCGTCCTTTGAATCCTTTCTTGACAGAGATCTTTTCAGAATTGATCTTCACACACTGTGATGTGAATTAGAAATATTTGCAGAAATAAGTGTCTCTGCTATACTTACTTGGGTAGTAAAGTATGATGCTGCAGGTAGTTGGTTTCTGGCTTTGATGCAATTATCCTGGGCATGTTTCTCTGTCAAATTCAAGAGAAATTATCTTCATTTTTGGTGCTAAAACTGGCTGTGGTATTTTCAACCGAACGAATTTTCATTATAAACTCCTTTATGAAACCAAAACATTTGAGAGACAGACAAATTCACTATTTCATGCTTTGTAACTTACAGGTTAGGGCATTGGGCTGGCATGAAGCCAGGTTTAAGCTATTGTTTTCTGTGGATCAGTGCGATCAGGGATGAAAGATCTTGGTGGGAATCAAGCTGAATGAGAGCACATTGCAAGCAAGAGCTCAAACCAGTTCACTTCCCTCACATTTCAACACCTACTTGAAAAATAGAAACCTCAGCTTATTATGGGAAAAGGGAGGATTCTACCTTGGGAAAACCTTTGTGCCGTTTTGTTTTCATTCCACCACAGTGCATAAAGCCTTCAGAAACTGGACAACCTCCACACGATGGAATTGTCGTTTCTCTGTCTGCTCTAGTGCATATTTATTGAAGTTTCCGTTATCTGGAGATAAACACATTTGCCAGAATAATCCAGCAACTGTTTGCTTATGTTCTTTCATCAGTTCTTGCTCCTGTTCATGTCCTTATGGGGCCTGCAAATATTTAGGGGAACTAGTTTTTCTGCTGTCAACACTAGAAGAAATTTGATTTTTCTTTTATGAACTTCACACTCTGGTATAACTTGTATGAATGGTTTAGCTGAAATTGCTTTTCTTAGCTGTCTGCTCAGTTCCAGCTGTTCTATGCATCTATGCCATTTTACCATCGCAGTGCTCTCATGCAAACGAATCCAAGAAACGCCTAGCTCTGTACTACCTCTCAGGTTGCGGGTTTTGTAAAATAGTTTTTGGACATGAATAGAATTTAATGTTTTGAGATCATTTTACATATTCTTATCTTTGCTTAATTCCAGTCCTAGTGCAGTACAAACAAAGATGCCCATTCTAGGCTCATCATAATAATTCTTCTTAAAATATTGCACTGTTGAGTTCCCCTTGATAGTCCTTACCCAGCTTCAGTATAGTAATCTGGAAGATACAGAAATATTAATGTCTTGTGGAGCAGACTCCAAGTTGAGGGGAAAGAACAGGATATATGTCTGTGGTCATCTTATACTTTCTGTGTGCAAAGTAAATATATAAATGAAGGAAGAATTGTATACTGGTGTGACTGCACATTATTTTCAGAAAAAAAGGAGAGAAAGATGCACTTGTTAGCATCATCAACTCCCAAACAAATCTTGTAAAACAGATGTAATTTTGAAGTTATGATACCGTAGTTGCTATCTTGCCATTGAAATCCTGTGTTGTTTGTCCACTGTGCTCTTTGGAGTTGTGCAGGCACTGTAAGCGAAACAGCCAAAAAGCTCCCATTCTGCTAAAGGGAACAGAAAGAATGGAAGAGGTCAGCAAAAATTCACAATATGTGAGAAGCACCTGAGGGAATCTTAGAGTAATTTTGTAAGAAAGGAACTTGTTACGGAGTTTCTTCTCTCTTTTGTGGTCCTGCCGTCTTTATTATCTATAACTTTCATGCCCTTCTCCCCCCTTATCCTGATGCATAACGAAAACAGCCATGAGAAGGTCTCCTTGTTTTCCTCTGCTTTTAAAAGCCAAATATGGAGACTAGAATTAGGGCAAGAAGAGCTTGCTCCTGGCCAAGCTGCAAGCGGAAGTGCTGTCAGGGAAGCAGGTGGAGGACACTTCTGTGGAGCAGGTCTGTCAGCACTGTCGTGGGCTGTCGGCATAGTCATGGGCAAGAGAGCATTTCTGCTCCTGCTTTTCAAAATACCCACCCATCCTGGCCATAGTACCATGGTGCTTCCTCTTTCCACTGTAGCAGCAGCATCAGAAGTGAAAAAAGGAGTCAGCCTACGGCATAGCTGTTGTTCCCTCTCACTTTTTACACAGACATGGTGGCCAGTGTAGCTGTCCTAAGCTGCTGTTTAATTTGCTTGTGCCTTGGGCTGCCTCTGAAATCGTGAGGCAGAGTGGTAACTTGAGCAAGTTCCTTGCACTCTTGTAGTATTTGGGTAAAGTAAAAAAGTCTCTTTCATCATTGTGTCTCTTTGAAAAGTCAAGAGAAATAAAGAAGAATGCAACAATTCTACATGTTTAGCAGTTGTGTTACTCAGATTTTATTACTGATTCCTTAGATACTGCTAAAAATACAAAAATTCAGCATATTTGTTGCCCGTTAGGTGGCTGCTAGAAGGACTGTCACCTGTCAGAAATAGCATCTCTAATTATCTCATGTCAAGCTATCAGCAAGGCAACGTGGTAGGGTTGGTCTTTACGTGAGTAAGCAACTGCTATGCACCAAGCTCTGCCTACGGGTGGATGAAGAATGAGTCGAGAACTTATGGGTAAGAATGACAGGACAGGCTCATATGGGTGACACTGTTGAGGGTGTTTACTACAGGCCACCAGATAGAGCAAGTTGATGAGGCCTTCTACAGACAGCTGAAAGTAGCCTGAAGATCACAGGTCCTGGTTCTATTAGAGGACTTCAGCCATGCTGATATCTTCTGGAAAGACAATGCAGCTAGGCACATGCAGTCCAGGAGGTTCCTGCAGGGCATTGATGATAACTTTCTGACACAGGCGGTGGAGGAGCCACCAAAGAGAGGTGTGGTGCTGGACCTTATACTGACAAAAATGAAGGACTTGTTGAGGATGTAATGGCTGAAGGCAGCCTTGGCTGCAGTGACCATCTGATGGTGGAGTTCAGGATCCTGCATGGAGAAAGCAGGGCAATAAGAAGGATCACAACCTTGGACTTCAGGACAGCAAACTTTGGCCTCTTCAAGGACCTACTTGGAGGAATCCCATGGGTAAAGGCTCTAGATTCAGTCATCACTTCCTTGGTGCTAAAGATCAGTGCATCCCCACAACTAAGAAATCAAACAAAGGAGACAGGAGACCTGCATGGATGAGCAAGGAGTTTCTAGCAAAACTCAAAAATAAGAAGGTGGTCTACGGAATGTGGAAAGAGGCACAGGCCACTTGGGAGGAATATAGAAACATTGTCAGAGTAAGCAGTGATGCAACAAGAAATCCTAAGGTCCACCTGCAATTAAACCTGGCAAGGGAGGTGAAAGACAACACGAAGGGCTTCTTCAAGTACATCAGTAGCAAAGAGATGACTAGGGAAAATGTGGGCCTGCTCCTGAATGAAGTGGTTGCCCTGGGTGATGGAGGATACCGGGAAGGTGGATTTACTGAATGCCTTCTTTGTTTCAGTCTTTGCTGCTAAGGCTGGCCCTCAGGAATCCCAGGCCCTGAAGGTAAGAGAGAAATCCTGGAGAAAGGAAGACCTTCCCTTAGTCGAGGAGGATTGGATTAGAGGTCATTTAAGCAAACTAGACACCCACAAAACCATGGGTTGAGATAGGGTGCACCCACAAGTGCTGAGGGAGCTGGAAGATGCCACTGCTAAGCCATTCTCCATCATCTTTGAAAGGTCATGGGGAACACAAGTGTCTGAGGACTGGAGGAAAGCCAGTGTCAATCCAATCTTCAAAAAGGGCAAGAAGGAGGACCCAGGGAACTACAGGCCGGTAAGCCTCACCTCTGCCCCTGGAAAGATGATGGAACAGCTCCTTCTGGATGTCATCTGTAAGCAAGGGGAGGAAAAGAAGGTTATGGGGAGTAATCAATGTGGATTCACCAAGGGGAAATCATGCTTGACCAACTTGACAGCATTCTATGATGGTATGACCAGCTGGGTAGATGAGGGGAGAGCAGTGGATGTTGTCTACCTTGACTTCAGCAACGCTTTTGACACTGTCTCCCACAACATCCTCATAGGCAAGCTCAGGAAGTGTGGGCCAGATGAGCGGGCAGTGAGGTGGATTGAAAACTGGTTGAATGGCAGAGCTCAGAGGGCTGTCATCAGCAGTGCAGGGTCTAGCTGGAGGGCTGCAGGTAGTGGTGTTCCTCAGGGGTAAGTACTGGGCCCAGTCTTGTTCAACTTATTCATCAATGACCTGGATGAAATGGCAGAGGGTACCTTCAGCAAGTTTTCTGATGACATGAAACCAGGAGGAGAGGCTGGTATACCAGAAGTTTGTGCTGACTTCCAGCGAGACCTGGACAGGCTGGAGAGTTAGACGAAGAGGAACTTGATGAAGTTCTACAATTGCAAGTGCAGGGTCCTGCACCTGCGGAGGAATAATCCACTGCACCAGTACAGGCTTGGGCTGACTTGCTGTGGGAAGCAGCTCTGTGGAGATGGACCTGGGAGTCATGGTGGACAGCAGGTTGACCATGAGCCAGCAGTGTTTCCCGGTTGCCAAGAAGGCCATGGTATCCTGGGGTTCATGAAGAAGAGCGTGGCCAGCAGCTTGAGGGAGTTTTTCCCCACCTCTACTCTGCCTTAGTGAGGTTGCATCACTGATGGAGGTCTGAAAAGTGGAAAGGCTAAGGGAGCAGGGCTTGATCACTCTGAGGAAGAGAAGGCTGAGAGGGGATCTTATAAATGCCTGTAAATACCTTAAGGGTGGGTGTCAAGGGGATGGGGACAAGCTCTTTTCAGTGGTGCCCAGCAACAGGACAAGGAGCAATGGGCACAAACTGAAGCACAGGAAGTTCCAGCTGAACATGAGGAAGAGCTTCTTTACTTTGAGGGTGGCAGAGCACTGGAACAGGCTGCCCAGAGGTGTTGTGGAGTCTCCTTCTCTGGAGACATTCAAAACCTGCCTGGACAAGGTACTGTGCAACCTGCTCTGGGTGAACCTGCTTTGGCAGAGAGATTAGGATAGATGACCCACAGAGGTCCCTTCCAACCCCCACCATTCTGTGATACTGTCTGCTGCATTGGTAGCAAACCCACCAAGTCTTACGGTCATCTGCAACTTCATTTATTTAGTATGAAACAGAAACTGGTCTGAAACTTCTGTAAACTGTTTATTTTTTTTTTTTTTAAATCTTACTGTTTTTCTCCCCTCCCTTAAGCTCTTCCATTGCCTACACCACAACATTAGTCAGTGGTTATTCAGTGATTTACAGTATATCTAAAGTGGTCTCAATACAATAGAAGCATATTGCTAGGCTTCAGTTCTCATTGCTTTGATAAATACTGTAGATATTTAGTTGAAAATAGGAAGTAAGCGGAAATTTTCAAGTGGAAAACTTATTTTCACTACACCTTTTCTCCCTGATTTAAGACTTCACTAATAAATGACAGTGACAGGAAATACCTCTGTATATTAGAGTACTGTGAGGTGCAATTTGAAAGTGACACATGTGAAAAATTGTTCCTGTAATAAACTATTGATTTTGTTCATCATCAGGACTTAAATAACAGGATATGTAAGTGTGTCTGAATCTGAGCAAGAGTTAATGTTGGGTTTAGTGCTTCAATAATGATATCCATTACAGAAAACACAAGGAAGGTGATGGGGGAGGTAGGGAAAAATACAGATGGCTTTTTAGAAAAAAAAATAAGGGAATAATTTCTTGCAGTCTTTGAAAAATATTTAGGCACAGATTAGTAAGCAGACCTAAACATCTGGTACAAGGAAACCACCTCTAGAGCAATGAGGTGTCACTGTGACAAAAATGCAATTTCAAGTCATTAGCATCACCTTGAATGAAGTAAATGAACCAACTGGTTTTAAATACTGGACAGTACAGTTTATCATAAAACTTGAAATCTTATACAGCAACATTTAAAAACTGTATGGGCAGCAGTTCTTCAGCAAACTACGTGTTTGGTTTCAGAGGCACTGTTCAGACCTCCAACAAGCACAGTTGCACTGAAATGCAAATAAATTCTCAATGGATGCCTATTTATAAAGTTTTTATCTAAGTGTTCCTAGAGGTTCTTGGAGCAAATCAATAAGAGGATTAGCTCTCTTCCTTTGAATGAGCTTACTGTCTTAAGGGGGAAAATCAATAATTAGTGTGCATGTTGTGCTGGGTCCCCCAGCTTAAGCTTCCAATATTTGCTGAAATTCAAAACTGAACTTTTAAGGAGTGTTTTGAGAAAAAGGCTCTTGAAAGCACAATGTAGCAATCTGAGGTTTGGTTTGGTTTTTATTTTAGTGTGTGTGTGTGTGACCTTTACTGAAAGGTATGTGTCCAGTACATACACTTTATGTTGTCCCTAAGTCCCTTGACCTGACCTCATCCCATCTCCCCTCTCAAAAAAACCTCCCAAAGCACAAATATATTAGATAAAATCAATCCAAAATGGAGGAAAGCCGCACACTCCCTAGAGTAAGGTATTGTTCTTTCACTATTGTTATTAATTTTAAATGAAATATTCAATATCAGAAGCCTAAATCTTTCAGGCTTGTTCAGGTGACAAGTTGTGTGCGAAAGCATAAGGTGAGAGATTGTGCAGGACTGATAAGGGAATCAAAACTATAGAGTGAGGACATTTTGGGTTGAATGTCTACCTTTGGAGAAAGGGAGTGCATGCTGGTCTGGCAGCTCAGCTTTTTCTGAATATGCAATTACAGCCTCATGGCGATTGTGGCATTGCCGTAGGTCCTAAAAGAAACCCGGCTATATCTAGCGTGGTGCTGCACCCAGACCAACAGTCCCTGGCCCCTCTCCCCTAGCCCAGCAGGGCTGGTTAACTTGCCAGTGCTCCTTTTAGTCCTGTTACTACTCCACACAATAAAGTCCTGTGAAGGAAGATTATGTCCACGAAGCATTATTGAGAGTTAAGTTGTGCTTAAGCCTGTGTCTTCAATAGCCTGAATGCTATCTGACTGTGCTTAATTTTATTATAATGAGCACTTGTGAGCAATGGAGTGTACGAAAGTGTATGTTTAACAATACTTATGGTTTTACATGGCCTGTATTTGCATTTGTACGGAATGACATAGATACCACAGTGAGGGGGACCATAAAAACACTTCAGATCATAGACATCTCTACACATCAGAAGACCTGGTCTGACAAGTCTTACTCCACCTAGAAAAGAAGCTCAAAGAAATATTTGCCCAGTAGTTCTTTATCACATTACCTTGATTTTCATTTGGGGAGAGTTGTGTGGGAATGGTGCAATAGCCCATCGATTCTTATTTTAAATACCTGGCTCTACAGAAGACAGATGATATTTTGCCTTTGATATCCGTACTTCCTGTTCTGCTGGTGGATGGAATTGTTTCATCTGAGTTGAGATTTTGAGTGACTGATGTTTGTACTATTAATCTGTCTTTGAATATATACGTATTAAAGAAACCATTTAGTCCCTTGGGTCATTATGTGTCTTAAACAAAAATTTTGGAAGAATACTGTGAGATATGATGTTGTCGCTTGGGACTGAATGAAGATGGAGGAGAATACCACTGTGTTACCCAAATGTTATTCATGTTACCCAGGCTAACGGTGTAGTGAGCTCAGTTACTGGTAAGAAAGGAGGTAGGAGTGAGCACATTCTGTTGAAGTGAAAGCCTTGCGGTTTTTGCTTATGGCAGGGAAAACCAGGTTGTCTAACCTCCCACGCCAGCTCTGGAAGTTGTCCTAGCTTACTGCATTTTCACCTTGAATAGCACTGGAGAAATGGAGAATTCTGGAGAACATCAAATGCACCTGAATCTTTAAGACAGAATAAAGAATGGGAATGACTTTCAAATACTGAGGGAACCAAGAATTTAAATTGAGGTATGAGGGTTAGCCTTTTTCAGGAGTGACAACAGGATCCATCAGGAGCTAATGTTGGGTGGTAACAAAGTACTCAAAACCTGGAGTCATCTAAGGAAGTGGAAGGGAGAACTACTTAATGACTATATAAAGAAAATGGACAGAGTGTAGGCGGTATAAAGGTTGCATCTGCTGAACTGCCCACACCCCAGCTTTGCTTGGATTGCTGTGCATTGCCTCTAGCTTGATCCACCTAGGACTCCAGGAAAAGGAAGGCAGTTCCTTGACTCATTACAGAATCTCAGCAGAAGTTTTGTTTATACATCTGTTTTCAGTAGGAAGCGCCTAATGATTCTGACAAAAATGGGCTGTGTGCTTTGTGTTGTTCCACTTTTCCAGCTTTTTTTATACTTCTTTTTAATTGGGTTCCACTTATGTGTTGTCTTGTGATACTAAAATCAACGATGTACCAAATGCTGATGAGCAAATTGAGACTGAAAGTTAGGAAAAGTGTTCTAATTGTCCAAGGAGTGAGTGAAAGAATGGATGTGTTTTCCAGTGGGGTAGTGGTGATGGGAAAAAAAAGTTGTTTAAGGTAGCAGTCGCTAGTGTGCAAGATTAGGCTGTACAATAAACTAGGAGAGATTTTGGAGATGGCAGCTTAAGCTTTTGAGACAAAGCATGTCTTTGTTCAAAGTGCTGATATATTTAAGCAGATCTGTTAGTTAGTCCTGTAGCTACAGTCTGGTAATCCCTATGATTTATGAAAAAACGGGGGCGGGTGTCATCCCCTCCAACCCTTGATGAATAATTTGTCACTGGGGGGAGGTTCACTTTTCTCTGAAGCACTGGAAACAGACTGCACCTTGAGAAAAGCTGTCGCGGTATTCATAGTGAAATTAAATTCTCCTGGGTTTGGTTTGTGTAACCATGACGCGCTAAAGATTATAAATTGACAACCAGGCTTAAAGACCGAGTAGTCATAAAAAACCCAAACATCCATGAATAAGGGTCTCCATGGTATTAGCTCAAAAACTGTGAGATATTAAGGGTACTTTGTATCTGCCTTGGAGATGACTGTTCTTGTTGAGTTTTTGTTTGTGTTTTTTCCTGGGGGAGAAGGGATGGTCCTCCATTCGTGGACACTAGAAATTTCTGAGTGCGAGGGTTTGTTTATTTTGACTTCAGTGCTGGAAGTACCAAAGATCACGCTGGAAAGTCAGAGTAGCTGTTAATGCTAGAATTAACCATCTTGCTTAGTTTTCCTTTGCCTTTCTGCCTTCAAAAGCAAGAGATTTCAGGTTTCTAGCCACAGAAACAAAATCTAGATCAGAATTTGGGAGCCTGCATTTATGACAGATGTAGACATACCTGCAGGCTTGGAAGGATACTCATTATGCTTTTCTACTCCAAAATACCTTCTGCATGCAGTTTAAGTCAGTAGCAGTTTACAAAACTGCAAATTTTCAAACTGATTTGGTTGTGTGGGGTTCTTGTTCGTTTGACGGACTGTCCTTTGCTGTACTTCTTTCACTTCTGAAAGGAACGGAAGATTGCCCTTTCCACATAATTTGAGAAGAAATAGTAATTGTGTATGAGGCAACTGTTTTTACATCTTCAAATACCTTAAAAGAGCACAAGCCTCCGTTTTAATAAATATTTCTGGCAATTAAATAAATGTGGAACCCGGATTTCTTCGAGAATGTGCTGTGCCTTTGACAAGCAGCTGAACAGGACTGACTTGGTCAAAGCTTGCAATGCTGGAAATAGTGTTAATAGATCTCTTTCTTGTGCTAACAAGAAAAGATTTTGGAACAAGAGGAGAGAAAGGAAGTGCAGGGCTGGAATGATAATATCCAACATAAAAGTGGGCTAAAAAGGAAGGAGTAATTATTTTGTAGGGGTTTACATAACCATGATTTAGTGATTGTAACAGGGTATGAGGAATATGTTAGGAAAGTATCGATTTAAAATGTTTCACATCTGGAAATAAAATTGGCAAAGGTCATCAGGTGACTTTATTTTCATCGAGTATGTCTTGTTAGCAATATGAAAGATACTGACCGTTAGCTTTCTTGGTGATAGATGTTGTTTAACAGCTTATGACTAGACGAGAGAATCATTTCTGGCACAACAGAGTAATAAAATCTGTCCAAACAGACTGCCTATTTACCAAAATATATTAATCTAAAAGTAGTATGGAAATTATTTGAGGCAGTCTTTCACAAAGGGTTCGTTCCAGGACTAGCCTTTTCAACAAGCGTAAGAGATTTTGTTAGGTAGTTCTGCCAGTAAGGTGAGAAATAAACCAAGCTAGACTTTTACAACTTGCAATTCTGCTGGGGGTGGTGGAGGCTGGTGTTTTTTTCTTTTTTTAATTTGATTATGGTTGACTGATATGGGTTCTCCAAAAAGCATGTAGGTTTTGTGTTGTTAACACAAAACAAAATGCAGCATTAATTAATAAAAAACTGCCTGAACTGGTCCTGTTCTATGTAAAGATATATCCAGCTTCTCAGTTCTCTGACAAAGTTGCGCATAAAACCATTTTAAACAGACTTTGGTAGGAGTTCCTTCTCTCAAGTTTCCACATTCCATATAGGTCAGAAAAAATAAGAGGAATGTGGCACAGAAAGCTGTTTGCATGGTTTCAGTTTATTTTTCAGTGTAGCATTTGAATTTGTACAGAGTACTGCATGTAATACCTGTAAAGAAATTGGAATGACTAACAGACAATCAAAGGAAAGGAGTCAAATAATTTTATTATGGCTGATGACTAATATAATGGATGTCAAGTCACCTTGCCTTGCCAGTCTTTCTTGTAGTTCAGTAGCCAGCGTTGATACGTATTTGCTGTAAACAAATTGTCTTAATAACACTCTTTCAGTTCCAAGTGAAGAGAGCTGTATGTATGTGCAAACTTTGCAGGAATGGCTAGTAGTGAATTAATGAGCTCAATAAACATCTAGCCATGAATCCAGATTTCATGGTGAAAGATCTCTCAAAAAGGAATTAGGTTGGAATGAGTGTATAACATTGTGAGCAATTGAAAAAGGGTCCTGGATTTTCTGCTAATGTTAATTTGTGGTGGAAATGGTACATCTCATCTAAGGCTACTACTCATGAAGGAAAAGGGTGAAGTAGTACTCATGCTGGAGAATGTCTTGCATGGATTTCTGACTGTTTTAGAGTTAAATAACAACATTGCACCATATATTCAAACATATCCATGAAAACAGCTCATTGCGCCTGTCGCTTGATTCTTCCAAACCTGATTCTTTGCTGTCTCAGTCATACAATGTGCATTTGAAACGCATATCTTCACTTTCTAGGTTGCTCTTAGTGGTCATTAACATCTCAGAATGCTACCTTTTCCTTTTACTCAAAGAAATCTATTCTTTACATGACTGTCTCTGTAATGGGTCAAATGATTATTCTGTTTAATCTTTTCGTTATTACCAGATGTTGTGGGCAGAAATGTCCAAAAGTTCTCCTTTTGGAAATACTAATTTCCAACGCAAAGGAACTTCCATGATTAAGAAATAGTATTAAAGCTACTATAAAATATTTTGGCCTTTGCTATTCAATTTTTTTCCCAAAATCTATGCATCATATTTCAAATTGGGGTGCTTTGCAAGCTAGGAAGGCAAAGCTTTTATGTTTGATTTCTGAGGGTAAGGTTTATCCCTAGTCTGTATGGAAAAGAACTTGTGTCCTATGTACATTCTTTGTTTTGATTTAATGTCAATATAAATTTTCTTCTGATTTGAAAACTTTTAAATTACTGCTTATTATTTCTAGTGTTACTTCACCATTTTACAGACTTATTTACTTATCTCTCCTTATTATGTCGTTTTAGTGCCAATTACACAAAATATGATCCATATGTGGATTGTGGTTCACATTTGTAAACTATGTAAACACTGTCAAGGCTTATGAGTTTAAACAGTGGAGTTTACTTCTACTAAGAAGCATACTTAAGTCCATTATAAACAACACTGGTTTAGAATGATAGTGATTTGTGCAGACAAACTGAAAAAATTTTTTTTTTAAATAAATGTTAAAGAAATTACTTCCAAGCGAAGTTGATAGAAGTTCCAGAAATACCGACCTCATTTTTGGCTTTGGGATATAAAGTAAATTTTGAAAAAAAAAAACCCCAATACCCAAGCCTATAATGAGTCTTTTAAAACTGCAGAAGATGTTGAGTGGCATTAGGCCGATTCAAGTCATGCAGTTTCACATAGAGCACAGCTATTTTCTTAGAAGTGTGCTGCACAGCACGTCAGGACCTGGAAATACGTTGTCTGTGTAATGTCAAGACCTGACTCAATCAGCAGTTTATCTTTTGGCCAAGAACAGTAGGATCAAAACATCAGGGTGGTGTGCCCTGGCACCTTTAGGTTGTTTCGGAGCAACCTCCTATTGAATAAGCTAAATCTCCTGCATCCTTCTTTCTCTTGGCTACAGTGCACAGCCTAACGTGGCAGGTCTACAGAATATGTGTGCGTCCACCTAGACCTACCTATTTAATAAGGTAGAAGGATGCAGTGGGAGAATCGCCACAATTTGTCTGCATCTTGTATTAAGCTGTCAGTGAATATCTAAATCACTTCCTTTTCTGTCACTTCATCCCTCAACTACATCCTTCGAGACACAACACCATTCAGAAAGAACCACCAGAAATATTCTCTAAAATGATATGTAAATCCGGCAATTCATCATGCTCTGTGTAGTACAGGTTTAATTCTTCCTGCTAGGCCTCAATCTGCTGAAACATTACTCTGATATACAGTACAAAAGCAGTAACAAAGATGTTCATATCAGCCCATTGTGAGCTGGTGGCAGGGAGAGAAATCAGTGAAGCCATGGGGACAATAGCTGGGGTTTAAACAGGCTGCAGAAATTTGCTAAGACCCAGACAAAAAAGCCTGCGCTGAAAAGCGGGCTGCCGAGGAATTCCTCGGGCTCCATTATACGGCAGAAACAATCCTCACTTAGAGAGTGGATTTGCATCTCTAATAGGGTTCAGGCTCTGTTTGTGAAAGGCTTTCGCTAGGGCTGACCCCATCTCTCAAGATCACATTGATACCCAGCACCTTGCCTCTGCCCTGTCCCGCGCTGCACAGGGCGGTATCATGGGAAAATGCACCCGCTTAAAAGGAAGCGGAGGAAGGCAAAAAAAAATTAAAGGCTTGAGGTGGTTTTGGTGGTACTTAGCAGGGAAAATTACTTTGGCAAATAATAGAACCTACTGCTGGTAATTACTGCTAACAAGCTTCCCCCAACCCAAATGTGACACTTGGACTGATGTGAGAAAAGCTGATATAGGCCAAGCTTATTAAGCCTGAAAGAAAGAAGGCTCTTCCTTATGAAAATACAGCACTTGGAACCTGTAAATCCTGTAATCTAGTGTTACCAATTATCCATTAAAATAGAAAATAGAGCTGTAATATTTTAGGTCCTTTCTAGTGTGTGCAGTGCCAGATGCTCTAATCTTAAGTGATTTTAAATGGAAAAATATTTTGTTTCATTCATGTGCTCCTGTTTAAACCAGACTTGGCTTTACTTACTCCATCTTCTTCCGGAGATAGGCAACAATCTGTCTTTTAATAGCACTGTGCTAATGATATTGTTCTAAGTTTTCTGAAAACACAACTGTCTTTACTCTTGGACAAAATACTTTGAGCCAATTGAAACCCTCTTCAAACCCTCCTGCATGCAGCTTCCATACATACATGGGCCTTCCTGTTCTATCCAAGTGCATCACTTCGTTTATGTAAAAGAATTTTTCTGGAAAAAAAAATAAAATAGAAGCATCCCAATGTCTTCTATAATTTATCTTGAGCACTTTAAAAGTTTTCTCAAATTTGAGGGAAATGTTTTCAGGCTGACTGTGTTTTTAAAGAAGACTATCTCGAAATAGGACTTAATTCCTACTTAACCTCAACATCCCTCATTTCTTAACAGCAGAAGGCTGGAAGTATTTTTGCCTATGCTTTTGCCAGGGAGTGTTGCTTTAGGTACAAGCATCTTTGCACGAAGATCAGCTCATCTGCATTACATTTACTTTTCTAGAGGTCCCCTTCCACTGTGTGGCTTGCATTGCGTCAGATTCAGTTAATTTCATCTACCGCTTAAAAAGAGATTGTAGAAAAGGAGGAGACATACACATGCCAGAGGCACACGTCAAGACTATTAAGGGCAACAGTTACAGGTTGCCACAAGGGAAATTCCAGCCGAAAATGAGGGGAAAATAATTCTTTGCCATGAGCAAGGTGAAACCCTGAAATAAGCTCAAAGAGGCTGAAGAATCTCCATCCTTGAAGAAGCTGATATTTTGGTTACATTGAACACTGGGATTCCTAATCTAACTTCTGAAGTTCGTTCTGCTTGGAGCAGGAGGTTAGACTGGAAGTCCTCCAGATGTCCTTAACACGCTGATTTTTCTGTAAACCTGTAAAATTTCCCTTTGTACAGTTTACTTATTATTCCCATTTTCTCTCCTTCTGTGTTGTGACAGTCTCTGAGCAGGGAGATTACATTTTTGGATACCTGTGACACCTCTGGGTAGCACAAACCAGAATCAGTAACTGAGAATTAACAGCATGAATATTCACAACTGAAACTTGCTGGAAACCACCTCTAGTGTGCAATGACCCACTGCATTAAACGTCTTGCTTGTTGCTACAAAAAACACTGATTGACATCTAGATGACTTTTTTTTTCTTTGGTTTTTTTTTTTAGAAAATTATTTGCAGTCAATTGTTTGCAGGCGTGGATTTTAGAAAATTTCTAAGACTATGGTATCATAGAAGTTGTATTTACAGACTCTTTCTGGACCACAGAGAGCAAGTCGAGTCTTTAGGAATTTTATCATAGTTTTGCTGCAAAATCATATGAGAACTCTCATTCTATGCAGTCTTTACAAATCTGTGAAGCTGTATTCACTCCTTCAGCAAGCACCTTAGATAAGTTCAGGCACACTGATGCATCTTTACAAATGTCAACATTGGTTAGAGAAAGGAAAAGTAGATTGCAGGGCATTTTCTCAAATAAAAAGTCAAATCATGCTCTGTTAGAAGATTTCAACATAATAACGAATGTCTGGACTATTAGCATGCAGAATAAACAAAATGTTTGTGTTTATATAGTGTTTTGATACTTTGCTAAATTGCACAGTACATATAGCAATGTATTAGCCATGTTGTAGAATGACTTTCTTTTAAGGCTTATATCTGCAGACCTGCTCTTTTCCTTTGTGTTTGGGGAAGCTGTTAGATCTATAAGATGGAATCTCATTGCTGTGTATAATTGTAATTATGTAAATAAGGTTACTTCTGCCTATCTTATGCTAAAAAAGCCAAAGGAAATGTTGATCGTCTAGTTAGTGTGATGCATTCAAAGTGACCGTGCATACAGCTGCTGAACTGTTCCGTAACATTTCTAAAAACCTCCCTTTTCTCAAAATATTACTAGAGTTCATCCTGACCAGCTATTTTTGAGTTTGACCTCATACTTTAGGAGCAGAAGAATCAACTTAGTTGTCTGATAAAAAAGGCACGCTAGTCAGAAGCAGCAGAAAATAAGAATAAGCCTATATGTATACTCCATATAATTTGAATGCGTGGGTGGTGTCTGTCTGTCTGTCTGCTTAACAGAAAGCCAATGCCAAAACCTTGAGAGGAAGGTAGATGACAGCTAGGGCCTCATCTGGGACTGGGCTGCTGCTCAGCATTATCTTCTCAGCCAATTCGCCCTTCCAGGAGTTTTACCTCCATAGTCTGACTGTCCCTGCCTTCTTGCAAGAAAAATGAATCATCTTGTTGGGTGTAAATCTTGTTTGTAAATTTAGTTGCTTCTGTGAGGAAATTTAATTCCAACTGAATTATGTCACCTGGGTACAGACACAAAAGTGGTTTTCAATAATGCCTTGATCTTAAAGCACATTGTGAGGTGAAGTCAGTGTCGTCATTTGCTTATGCAGATGAGGAAACAGAGGCACAGAGAGAAGAAATCACTTTTCAAGGTCATTTGAATTAAGCTGTGGTTAGGTTTGGGTATAAACTCTTATCTCCTGACTTTTAGCCCAATATCCACCTTTCCAGTCATATTGCCATTTTAGATGTGCCTCTGCCCAAGATGTTTCACGAGGTTCCTGTGTTTTTTCCTGTGGTCCCAGGAAGCCCACCAAACTATGTCTTCTCTGGCTTTTTACATGCAAAAAAAAAAATCGTGTATTCATAGTGATAGTTTACTTGAACTAATGCAACATTTTCCCTAGTGTTAATGGAACACAGAAGTAATATAAGCTCAGCTTATTTTTGTACAGCAGTAGATTAAGTTATACTTGCTGATATCTTGAGTCCAGGGAATGCATGTGTTTTCATTGTGGGCTGCTGCAGCATACTGATGTGGAGTTTCACACTTGTATTGTTTTGAGTTAACTTGGTACTGAGCTGTTCCTGGGACAGACCATCTATTTATTTTATCTTTTGTTTGGGTTTTTTTGTTGTTTTTTTTTCTTTTTTTAGCTGTGTCCTACTTAAGTATATGTCATGGGTAACACCGCACTTCTGCGTAACCTATGGAACAGTGAATCTGGGAGGCTGAAGAAAAGCGGATTCCCGTGAAAGCAAATATTTAAATGTTTTTATACATTTTTGTTCATTAAATGTTTTTTTCTTAAAGTGTGCAATAATATAAAATAAAGTTATTACAGAATATTTTAAAATTATTTTCTTAATCTGTAATCAATTTTATTTTGTATTATTGCACAATCAAATGATAGCTAAACTGTTCAGATAAACATTCTCATTAACTATGCATGAGACTTGCATGTCTATTGTGCATGTCATAAGAAAATATTACTTTAGTTTTCTCCATGCACAAATTAATTAATTGCCTTTCCACTCATATACCCTAATGTGCAGCTTTACCGTAGTTGGCCACTAGCTGAATACATGAATTTTAAGTTTTTGATGAAGCATTTTGAGTTGTCCAGGACAACATAAATTTCAATGACCTAGAATCAATGTAGAGATGCCTGGCAATAACAATCGGTATTTAATTCTCCAGTGGAGGTAGTTACTTAACCTTCCTTCTAACACAGAGATATTTCTGTCATAGATAAATGTATTATTCAGATGCCTCTTAAATTAATTCAGTCAAATCTCATGTATCCTTAGGAACAAGCTAAGGGGAAAAGAATTATTTTTTTAGAATCTTCCCCACAAGAGCACATCAAAGTAAAAAATGCTCTCAAATATTGCATTCTAGCTAATACTTCTGGTTTGTGCAGGGTTATTTGGTTTTAGTTGGTGGTTGTTTTTTATTTTCATTGAAAGAGCGAGTCACTGGAAAGAACTGCATTTAGCCAATGCAGTAATCGTGTTCTGTCCCAGGAGGGATGACCTGTGTAATCTGACCAAAGAGAGCGTGAGCCACCAACCTGGTGAGTAGCTGCTGGTCAGAACTGGTCTTCTGAGTGACAGCTTAGATTTAACTTGGCTTATATACACTGAATATAAGTCATAGGGGCTTTTCTGAGATGTCTGAAGTTCTGTTAAAGGGGAGGGTGTCTTGTTTTCATCCTCTCTCTCATAGTTCTTTTACAGGTATACTCTTCAATGTGTTAACTGTATTTGGATTTCCTTCTCTGTAATAAGGCTTTTTTATAATCATGATATCCATACTATCTGGTCATGGTTCCTGGAGGCATAGCTAAGTTTTGTTCTCACAAATGGAAGCAAATATACAATGATATACTCTAATCTTTTCCATTCATGAAGCATGCTAATGTTCTTGCTAGTGAATTGGTAACAACACTTGCACACAAAAGGTATGCACTTGTAGGGTTGTGCGAGGTTTTCGTAAACTTCGTAATGGAGTTGGTTTACACCAAATGACCTAACAGAACATCAGTGAAGTTACCTGTGTTCTTTAAGTTACTTGTAGAGTTAGTCTTCAGCAACACTAAACTGTTCTATACGGTGTACAACAATACTATACTGTGAAGTCCCTAGCTGGTGTGTATGGCTTACAGTTCCATAAATAAGTTATATAATTGAGGATTTAAAGTGGTAGAAAAGAAACCGTCTTCTGAAAGGGACGTCTCTTTCTTTTGGCTTTATCAAGTTACTGTGAAAGATTGCAAATACAAGAACTAGCGAAGGTATGCTTCGCCTTTGGATGTTGTAATTGACGGCCCATCATGGAAAGTAGCCCTGTGAAATTGCTGAATTAGGGGTAGCTCCCTGCTCTTTCTCCTCAATTTGGAAAATACTGAAATGACTAATCTCTCAAGCGACTCTTATGTTTCTGAATTTAGTCCTATTCTTAAGCCTGCAGTCTCTTTACAGACTTTGATTTCATAGCATAATTGGTGATAACTATATTAGCTCGGGTGTATGCAGAAGAACTGCCTGCAGTCACTGGAACTCTTTCAAGGAAAGAGCTTCAGCAGCAAAGGCATGTTTGGTTTTGGGTTTTTTGTATGTAGAAATTATTTCAACAGGTGGATGAATATAGCAGGTAACACTATTTTTGAGAGGTTTTTGCTTAAATGGCAGTCCCGTGATGTCCACTGAGTATCACTTCTTTCAAAAGGAGTTCTCCTCCCCTTTGGCATTGATGGCCCAATACATTCCCAGCAAAAGGCACCCTAAGCCCTCACTTCTACTACTTCGTTCTCCAGCTTGGTTCTTAGTGATGACTATGCAACCCTTAATCATCAGGTGAGGAGAGCTGTGCAGATACAAGGGATTGCCGCCTATTAGCCAGTATCTTTGACGACAAGCTGGAACTGAGTGTGCAACCCTGTTTTATCAGCCTTTGTCTTTCTTGAATTCATAGGGGTAAACAAAACCTTTACATAAGCAGACGTAGTTCTGTTTTGCTGGTCTTGGTCAGATAAAGCCTCACGTTACTAATTACCAACCCTAAACACCTGTTATTAAAACTTGAGCAGGGACAGGCTATGCAATTTCTAAAGTACTTTTCTGGTGAAGAGTTGTTTTGGAAATGGAAGTTTTGGTTCTTCACTGTTCATTACCAAAGTGAGCTTGACTTGGCTATCAAAAGTATTTGTCTTGTTAGGTTGAGTTATAGGTTAGGTAATGTCATGGGTAGGGAACAAAATTAACATTCCCTTTTGTGTACCTGATCTCTAGCGGTACTTGGAGATACCATTTTCCGTAAGCACCACTGAAGGTTTGACCTGTTCAAGGAATATATTGTTGGGATGAGTAATACTAAGTAGATGGCAGGTTAGTACTCCATTAAATGCTTCAAATCCATCTCTTGGATTCTTCTTCCCCAAGCACTTGTCCCATTGACTTTTTTATTTCCTTCCTTCAGAAATCAGAAATGACTGCACTTGGATTAGTTTGTAGCAAACAAGACAAACAGTCTACATCTGAACTTAAATTTTAGATCACAATAACATTTCTTCACTCTGAGGATTTTCTTTCTTACAAACTGGACACCTTTGTTGAAGGGAAGAAAGGGAGAGGACTTCATACCGAGAAGCGATTGATATCGTTGGAGAGCAATGCTCTCTACAAACGACATATTGTATGAGTAGGTACAAAATGAGCTTTCATGCAGAGTTCTGTCAGTGTCATTCAGCCCTGCCTGAATGGCCAGCCCTCTTGTGATTTATCTTCCATTCATCAGTCAATACCCAGTACTTTTTCAGCAGTGATGGATAAGATCTCTTGCTAAATTGACTACTGCCTGCTGAGCATTGTTGAGTCTGAGAACTGAAGGGGAAGGCAAAGCTTAATGTGTCTCACACGTGGAGCTGCAGGTTATGAAACTTACAGGCTAATTCTGGGGAGCTTAGAAAAGCACCTGCTTAATTTTAGATCTCACAGGTGGAGAGAACAGGACTATCGTATTGTCCTAGTGTTATTTAAACTGATCTGCATTTTAGCTGGTGTCTGTGTAAGAAGGATGTATCTATGTTTCAAAACGGTTTTTATTTTCTGTCCTCTTTCAAAGCTTCTGTATTTGCAAGAAACTTAACATACACAGTGTAGTCCCATATACTTGTATATTTCAAGATATTAAGATTTCAAACGTTTAAAGAACTTGTTGTGTAAAAAGAGACAGACTGACTTATTTTGTAGTAGTGCTGACAGGAGACAAAAATCTTTTTCCAGAACTGAACAAACAAATTATATCTTTGTGACATGACAGATTTTGTCTAACAAAAACCTTTTTCATCCATTTGCCCCTCAGTAGACCATTTTGTAATGTACTCAACTGTGAAGTTTGTCATTGGAAAGCTTCGTCCTTAGTTGACCTCATTCAGTCTTCTTGCCCTTTCCCACAGCATAGGATGCTCAACAAGCCATTCAGGCTTCACTTCTTCATGTTACCTGGCTTCTGAACTACAGCATCCTCTTGTTCTCTAAACCCAATCCAGGAAACAATGTCTTGCACCTTTTCAGAGCAACCGCTTCATCTTACATACTTGTGGCCTCTAGGGTGCCACACAGGGAAACTGGAGGTATCTGTGGGCAGGAACTTTTCTTGCTCACTTTGAACGTAGACTCTCTACTCATATATTTTTGGGATGGGGTCGTGTATATTTTTTGAGCAATACATAAAACTTGTTAGACATATGACAGAACTTAAGTGTTAGAGGGCTAAGGTAAATGAATAGAAAATACCTTATTGCTCAACTCCAACGCCTCTTATTTGCAACCTTTTCATTATTCAAATAGAGGGAGTAAGGTTTCTATGCAGGAAAATGGCAGTTCAGTTGGAAAAACTGTGGAGCTCATAGGTACTTGCCCTGTTGAGGGACTCGATAACCTCAGGACACTGAGAATAGTGGAAAGGGAAAGTAGCATCCCTACAGAAACTCCAGTTTGATCTGGTTGGCATTGCACCTGAAACGCCACCTTTCCCAAATCACCTATGATTTTACTCCTTAATGGTGTGCATAACCTGATTTTGCTGTTCATAAATAATGCCAACATTCAAGCAGCACACCACCAAAAAGCGTGAATACGAGTTGGTGAATATAGAGCTGACTGCTTGTTGACATTAGTTAATACATTATGAATAGGAACCTGTGCAGAATAAACCCCCTATCATAGCAGACAAAGAGATCAAACTGTGTTCTGGCTGAATCTCTTACTTGTTTTTTTTTTTCCAGGAAACTGTTGAATAAGTGTCAGCAGAGTCTGCTAAGAATTTCAAAGTAGTTGGTAGAACTTGCTTTGAACACGATTTTTAAAGTACATAAGTGATCTGAGAAACTTAAATTCATGGGCTATAGGTATTTATTGCCAATTTCAATAATTCATTTCTAGCATTTTATCACAGGACATAGGACACTGAAGTAACTCCAATAACCTCTTGTAAGGGAAAGAAGGGAGAAAGGTTTAAAAAAATTCTGCTGACAGTAATGTCTTTTTCAGATACTTAAATATAACGATGCCAGTAGGTGCTGCTTTAATATTACTAGCTCTAGTAATTTTGGAAGATGTTCTTTAACTTTAGGAAGACCATAAGTGTGGTGACATATGATATATTTAGTGCAAATGAGTACTGAAAGAAGCAGCTGTTAAAAGATTAAACAGTCACATAAAAACTTCTTACAGTATTGTACAATTTAAAGCTGTCTCCAGGTAATCTAATTTTATATGTACTTCTTGTTAACATTTTTTTTAGATTTTTCCCTTGGAAAATCAGCTAAAAATGTTTAATGGTAAAAAAGAGATTTCCCCTTGCCAGAACAGGAAGATTTTCTGCTCTAAGTCTTTTCTTGTCGCTGACTAGGTGGAAGACAGCCAAAACCCACATTCTGTTTGGTCTTTCTCTTGGGCTTAGACTAGGCTGTGATCACTTTATCAGCTGTTTGTATGTATAAAAGGGAAGCCTCAACCAGAAGAGGGCCACTGATGAGACTGTAAGGAATTTGTTTAATGCATGTATTTGTCTAAATTGTGTTGTAGAGAAACATCACATGTGATAATCTTATCCTCAAGCCAGCATAACTTCTCAGAGCCTGCTTGATGAGTAGCTAAGCAGCCTGAGCTTTTTGAGTCTGAACATCTTGGGGTGAACTTCCAGTACCATCTTCCTAGACAATAATTCCCCAAGTCTTTCTGGCTTTCTACCATTTGGCCATCCCCAGAGCTGGTTCTCCACAATATGTGGCTTTCTAGGTGGGTAGTAGGGGCTTTGCAGTCCTAGGGAGCTCTAGCACAAGATGAATCTCCCAGTTCTGAGCCTTCAAACCATTTGGAAGTAGAAACAAAGCTTGGCAAACCAAGTTCAGTTGTTCTTACCTCAGTTACTTCTTCCAACATTTACTGGCTATCTGTTCACTCCAGATTTTCAAGTTCTTGAAGGTAAATTTCCTTTTCAAAATTTAGAATGTTGGTTCAGTGGGGAACTTGAACAAGGTTTGTTAAAGTTAGGCATAGTTATACTTCCCAAATGGAATTTTAAGTTATTGGATCAGTGTGAGTGCCTTGTTTTGAACTGTCGAGGCACATATTTCTAAAAAGCAATACAGAAAAAAGGAGAGGAGGAATATATTTAACTGCTGTTTCAAGAGATAACAACTTTGCAAAGCTGCATGTGATGTTTCACTGAAAGTGAGACTGTCACCTGTTTCCCCTCTTGTCAGATGCTTTCGTGGGTAGTCCACTTTCATGGGCTTTGTATTTCAATCTCAAAGATGCTTTGTGTGTTATATTCTTATGCTTTTCTTTCGTGGATGCAGCAAAGGGGTTCTAGCTGTTTTTTAGTTTTTGTTTTTTTTTTTCCACTCTGGATTATCCATCTGCTTAATTCGATGAAGGGTGTGCATGTTGTTTCAGTTAGTTAATTTCTGGAGCATTAATTATTTAATAAGCTCTAATGAGAATTTAGGCTGAAGACTCCCATAAATTTGAATATTAAAAGTTTAATAATAAAATAAATGAAAAAAGTTAGCTGCCTTTTTTTGACAGCTTTGGCGAGAAGGTGGGTAATTAGGAGGAAAGCACTCCATGCCATTTGCATGACAATAGAATAGACAGAAAGAAGGATGACATGTTTGTCCTCTGCCTTCAGAAATTAAAATCTGGGGGAAGGGAGGCTGTGTGGCTATTGAAGCCACCTCTTGTATCTGATTTTCTACTTTGTCCCAGTGTAAATGGGAGGACAAATCTGTTCTAATTTCCTGGGCCTCTTGGGCATTGCCTACTGTCTCTTTTCGAACTGCTCCATTTCAGCCATATTCCTGCCATGCTTCTGATAAGATTGTCAAGAAACCTGCACAGGGCTAAATAAATAGCCATATCCCAACTGATTTTACAGTGTTTCAAGATTAATATCTGCACTTTAATTTTCTGTGGCCTTGGTCCTGCTTGAATCCTGGTCAGGATTTCCATGAACGTATTTTAAACTGGGATGACAAAGAGACAAAGACTTAGTAGGAGATTTTTTCCCATTAGGTCTCTTGTAGGCAGAGATTTGCAGACCATTTGGAATTTCTGGGCTCTTTTTGCTGAAATGGGGAGAAATAACAATCACATAACTGCATGTTACCTTCATAAGCTCTGCGAAACGTTCAAGAGAAATAGTGCCAAAAACCAAAAGTTTAAGGAAGGTTCAGTTTTGCAGCAGTGTGAGTTTGTAAATAAAGTTTTATTTCATGGTGCTTTCCTGTTTAGATAAGTGTTAACAGTTTCAAGACTCCTTGGAATGAACAGCTGTGTTGGAAAGATTCCAGCAATTAAGCCCTTCAGAGTAGCTCCTATGCCTTGATATTGAAATGTTATTATTTTGAATATGGAACAAGGCTATTCTTATTTAGTGACACTGAGTTCTGTGCTTTAATTTGAAGTGAATACATGCAATTCAGATAGTACATTTTCAGCTATGAGTGATTGTTAATGAATTATCAGTATGTTCCATTTTTCTTCATATTTCTTTTAATGTGTTGTACTTTCTTATGGGTCACCACCCCAATTAACTGTATAGTTACTCAGAAGAAATAGATGATAATACTGAATCTTTGCAGATGGATGTGTCTGGAGAGTTGCTTAGTTTACTTCTCTTTCCCAGCAACTGATGATAGCTTTGCAAAACCAGACCACCAGCGTCGGGATGAAGTTTTAATTACAAAGGTACCATCATATTTTTCCAAAAAGAAGTTTCTAGAGCTACTTGTTTCACTGACTATGTTAATTCTTCATTTATCTTAGCTGGTCTTATACATTTGATGTTCTGTGCACAATATGATTTACAAGGTGTACAAGTTTATCCTTAGACATCCAGCCTTCCATAAATAGGTCAAATAGAGGGACATAGAGCATTTCTTGCTTTTCTGAGATGTGGGTTGCCTTTGCATTGCTTTTATTATTTTATGTGATGGACATCTAAATTCGATCTTAAAAATAATTGTCCTATAACTAGTACTAGTTTTGGATATAACATTACAATTTGCATTGTCACTCAGTGTAATTAGGTTTCAGCTTGCTTGAGTGTAAAATTCTTATGGTTTTAATTCTTCTGGTTTTTGAGTTTCTACTTAATCCAAAGAAGCCATTGAAATTAGATTGTGCAGCAAAGAGTGTTTATAGACCTCTAAATCTGATTATAGAAGTAGTTGTCATGAGGTGCTTATGCAAAATAGAAGTATGAATAAGAAGACAGTTACTGTCTTTTCCAATGTACATACTGAAATTTCAAGTAGTGTGTTCTAACCTAACAGCTAAATTTTCATGATGATTTTCCATAGTACAGGAACAATGCCAATTTACTTATTTCTTAAGATGGTGGTGTAAAGATTCATTACACAAACAACCAAGCTAGCTTTGCAGGGAACATGTACCACTTGTGGATCTGATTCCCCTTGCTATTCTGGCCATGTGGTCTGGAATAGAGGATTACAGACACATGGAAAATGAACTTGATGTACAAGTATCTGTAAAGTTTGTCAGGCGTATCTGTTTATAATGTTTTCACTTTAATATTTATGTTGCTCAAGAAAAAAATCACAATCAGGTCAATAGCAATTTTACATTTGGAGTGCTGCACAACTCTGCTTTTAATCATGTAGGAATTGCAAAAAATAAACATTTATAGCAAGCTTGAAGTGATTGCTTTATCATTGGTACACGTTTTGATGGATCTGATCTCCTTTATAAAGAAAATCTTTTAGTCTCGCTTGTAATGTTCTATCTATTCTAACTAATTTCTACTGTTTCAATTCATGTTTTACCTAGCATCCAAAATGCTTATTCAAAAGTTTTGTTTTCTTGGCAGCGAAACCTGAACCATCTTTGCAAGTTCAAATCTTGGCTGTTAACCCAGCAGCCTAAACGAAGTGGAATTCTACGTAATACTGCGTTTCCAGTGGGTACAAGACTGCATAAGAACTCCATTTCTAGTTCCCTTCCAGCTTTTTGAGTGTCTGATAGCTACTTCTCCATTTTCAGACTTAAGTTTATCTCTAGTTGTTGGTCTTGCAACACGGTGTGAGTTAGGTGAATACTATGAAGTTTTATTTAGAACATAATCTTTCACTAATCAAGTGCTTGCACATACTATATCAACCTCTAGTTATCCAGGTTCTTACAAATACTAATCCTGTTTTTAATCAGTTTTTGGTCCCAATTCATTAACACTTATTCTTCTTCCTTTATTTAAACATGATCTAGTTACACAACCACATCTGTTTTCCCATTCTATTAAAGATTATGATCTATGTAAGACCAAATCTCTTTGCAATGTCAGAAATATAAGGTGGGTAAGAGTCTGACCCACTGCTTATGCACAGTGATCCTGAAGGGAGGCAGGGCTGATTTTGAGGGATCAACATACCACATGGGCAAAAATTGGCTCTATCTGCTTATGTAGCTTCTCTACAAGAATCAAGAAACTTAGATGCTTGTCTTCTAACTTTGGCTTCAAGTTAACAACGTGATGTTTGCCAAAATGTTTTACTATGACAGCTGCTAAAAGTTAATTACAAAGGACGATAGGAATCTTCGAATATCACTTTTACCTGTTCATTGTGCTTTCTTCTGAACTAAAATAGTAGAGCAGTGGTTTTTACGTGTTCAAAGTGACAAACCTGCTACTTTTCACTCTGTCATTACACATACTGTCAAGTTAGTAGCATTCAAGTTGAAGCGGAGCATAGTTCTGCCAAGCTTAGAGTCTGAATTCTTGGTGGCAACATTGCAAAGGAGAGATGGTAAGATAGTTTTACATCTAATAGACACCTACTGGACTCAGTATTAAATTTCCCTTGAACTTCAAAGAAATTACATTAGCTCTACCATTGAACTATCTTGAAAAGCCCCTGTAACTAGAGGTAAGTTCACTGAATATGTCATTGACTCTTCTTGATACGTGACAAGGGGAAAAAATACATCGCCAACTAGGGAGAATGAGTAAGAACTGGAAAGTGGAAATTAGCTTGGGTGAAGAGCGAGTGTTGTTGCAGGAAAAATCATTCACAACTCTCAGAAAGAAAGAACAGAGAAAATCAAGAAGTAGATATAAAAACAAGAGGCTTCCTTAAGCCACAGGAATGGATGATCTGTTTCCACCATGACATCCATGCTGAAAGAGACTGGAATCTCCCCCTGAATCTCTTACCACAATTTGAGTGGGAAGAGGTAAAGTCAAATGGTAAATATTGTGAGACCTGCAAGTTGTTTAGATGCAGACAGAGCCTTTGGCTCAGAGGCTTTAAATACAGATCAAATATCTGTTAAAAAAAAAAAAAAAAAAACAACAAACCTGGAAAACTTGCTTGGTTAACCTGCTTAGGAGTCAAAGGATGAGTAGATGTTACCAGTCTAACAAGAACAAAATTGAGAGTTGAGAGAAAGAAAAACTCAGTGTTTTGAATTTTTTATTGCTGCTTTATTATTTTGAATTGGGAAAATGGAATAAAGATAAAATTCATACATAACAAGGCTGAAGGATTTCTTGTTCTTCTCCTTGAAGCTCTCCACCAAATGTAAATATTTTTTGGTCAAAATTTTCCGTGGGAAACACACTGCTACCACAGAAACATTTTCGGGTATTAATTTTCAATTTGTTCCACTCATATTTATCTTTAATAATTACATTTGGAAAAATACATGGTGCTAGAATTCTGTAGAGGCATCTACTGGTTCTCTAATCACTACTTACTCTGGTTTTCAGTAAGCACTGGATCCAATTCGTCCAAGGGTGGATTGTGTTCTCTGCAGTGCAGAGAATGTAATTTCTGAAAGTACAGTTTCTCTCACTCCACTGATAACAATGAAGCATGTTTAAAGGAAAGGCTTGTGGAGTAGAAAAGATTTCATTAATCACAAATCATTACTTTTGTCAGTTGGCAAAGGGAGACTTCCTCATTTATCCGTTGAATGAAATTAGCTCCGGCCTAGTTCCAGTTAGAAATTCTAAATTACCTTGGCATCTATCTGTTACTGTTTATATATGCACAATAAAATGGCAGATGGCATTTTATTAATAGCATACAAGCTGAGGCTTTCAAGATACTTTTTTCTTATATTTGGTTTCTTTGAATTTTAAATGGCATCCACCTATATAATTTCATGATGCTTGTGCATAGTTTTTCAATTAAAAACCCCAAAAAACCTGTTACTGTTATTTTAAGCTACGCCTGCCGCTCTCCTCCCACACCTGAGATGGCTAACAGAAATTACATCATAATGACCTGCATAAAGATTAAGCTTGAGAAATTTTTAGCTGAAAAGTCTATGCATATAGTTCTGTTATATTTTGTAAAATGCACTGATGTCACAGAGCCTGACGTAAGAACTTATTTGGGTTGTGGGGCTGGGTTTACCTCGCTCCCCATTCTTAGTTTTTTGAATAGAAAAGTATGGTGTCTTAAACTATACTGGAACAAATAATCAGTCTTGCCTGTTAACTGTGTATATTCCGCTGAATGCATTGATACTGATGTTTCCTGTTTAAATCGGAGACATTGCCTGAGTTAATTTCAAAGGTTTAAGAAAATTGTGGGAAGGTCAAAGAAAATACGGTTTTCTGCTTTAACTGTCTACGCTAGCTCCTTCGCCCTGATTAGTGTGCCAAACCTGGATTACCCACTGGGCTTTTAAAGGGCCAAGATTAAAGCTGCTGCCCTGCCTGAGCTTGTTCTGAAACTCCGCCCCGTGAAAGTTTTGTTGCAGTTACTCTGCAATTGCGAATAACTTTGAGTTCTGAGGAGCAGATCTTTCTGATTTTGTCAGGAAATTCACGGTCACGTCTGATTTTCACAGAATCATTAAGGTTGGAAAAGACCTCTAAGATCATCAAGTCCAACCGTCACCCCAACACCACCCTGCCCGCCATGTCTACACAATTATTGAACACCTCCAGGGATGGTAACTCCACCACGTCCCTGGGAAGCCTGTTCCAATGCCTGACCACTCTTTCAGTGAAGAAATTTTTCCTAATATCAAATCTAAACCCCCCCTGGTGCAACTTGAGGCCATTGCCTCTCGTCCTATTGCTACTTACTTGGGAGAAGAGACCAACACCTGCCTCACTACACCCTCCTTTCAGATAGCTGCAGAGAGCAATAAGGTCCCCTCTCAGCCTCCTCTTCTCCAGACTAAACAGCCCCAGTTCCTTCAGTCACTTCTTGTAAGACTTGTTCTCTAGACCCTTCACCAGCCTCGTTGCCCTTCTCTGGACTTGCTCCAGGTGCGGCCTCACCAGTGCTGAGTGCAGGGGCACGATCACCTGCCTACTTCTACTGGCCACACTATTCCTGACACAAGGCAGGATGCCATTGGCCTTCTTGGTCACCTGGGCACACTACTGGCTCATGTTCAGCCAGCTGTCAACCAACACCCCAAGGTCCTTTTCTGCTGGGTAGCTTTCCAGCCACTCCTCCCCAAGCCTGTGGTATTGCATGGGGTGGTTGTGACCCAAGTGCAGGACCCAGCACTTGGCCTTGTTGAAACTCACAGAATCACAGAATGTTCGGGGTTGGAAGGGACCTCTGGGGGTCATATAGTCGAACCCCCCTGCCGAAGCAGGGTCACCTACAGCAGGCTGCACAGGCCCTTGTCTGGGTGGGTCTTGAATATGTCCAGAGAAGGAGACTCCACAACCTCCCTGGGCAACCTGTTCCAGTGCTCCGTCACCCTCAGAGGGAAGAAGTTCTTCCTTGTGTTCAGACGGAACTTCCTATGCTTCAGTTTGTGCCCGTTGTCCCTAGTCCTGTCGCTGGGCACCACTGAAAAGAGTTTGGCCCCATCCTCCTGACACCCACCCTTAAGGTATTTACAGGCATTTATAAGATCCTCTCTCAGCCTTCTCTTCTTCAGGCTGAACAAGCCCAGCTCCCTCTATTTAGATTAGATATTAGGAAAAATTTCTTTACTGAAAGAGTAGTCAGGCATTGGAACAGGCTTCCCAGGGAAGTGGTGGAGTCACTATCACTGGAGGTGTTCAAAAAATGTGTAGATGTGAAACTTTGGGATATGGTTTAGCGGGCATGGTGGTGTTGGATGGATGGTTGGACTTGATGATCTGAGAGGTCTTTTCCAACCTATGATTCTATATGCACACTGCAGACACGCTTTCAAAGTAACAAACCAAGCATATAAAACATGTACATTAGTTTTGAATGGCAACCACTTATCATTTACCCACTGGAGAGCCTACTGCTAGTCACAAAGAGTTACACCATCTGGATAAAGTCATCTCTGTCCCTGTGATGGCCACATTAAAGTCTACAGAAGACAAATTCTGGGGGTTTTTTCCCTCCCATAGACAACTTCTTAACCCTAGAAGTTGTAGCTTGTTTTTTCTACATGTAATAGTTTGAATGATGCCCATGGAAAACCTTACCATTCCCTAGATCTACTCTAGATGTATTCCTAGTTCTAAATTCTACATATATCTGCAGGGGGGATCTGAAAGGAAGGTCTCTGTGTTGCATGATTGAGCAAATGGGGTTTTTTTGTTGACTTCTTCAGATTTGGTTCACCTCCAATACCAGTTTCATACTTCTTTGAAACCTGAAGAAGTTGTTCTGCAAATATCTCCTTTTCCCCTGCTGTTCATGTAACAGCCCAGATATAACATGTCTGCTCTCATATTCTAAAACCTCTAATCGTCTCTCTTTGAGCAGAAGGGCTATGTACTTTTAAAAGTCATGAAGGAAAAAATTTACTGAAGAGGAATTTATGAAGAATTTCTTGGAAGTGGGTGCATTTGGAAAGAAATGTAGTTTATTGTCTTTGATTCAAATTCATATTTGTGCCTGAGATAGTATTTAGTGTGTCTTTATTAAGGCAGATGGAGTCAGGGCAAAATACACGTGGAAAACTTACTGTTGCATGTGCGTGGGTCAATCATTTGTGTAAAGTGAGCAGGTACAGGACACACTGGAAATGCTGTTTTCAGATCCAGCAGTATTCCCTAAAAATAGAAGAGGTTTAAAATCAATAGATTGAGACACTACTAGGTTTTTGTTTCACTGGAGAAGACCAAACCAATTTTTTCATTAAACTGGAAAAAGATCCCAAACAATCATCACCTTCACAAACATTATCATGAGACTGTTTCATTAAACTGTTTTCTTCATTTTCAATACCATTTTTCTAGATTTGTCTGTCATATAAAGAGGGAGACCTGCCACCTCAGACAAGACAAATTACAGATAGTAAAAAGAATTAAGTAGTTATTCAGGATTTTAGAAAGTGTTTTCTTGTCTATTGGAAGTCTTCTATTAGTAAAGGAATGGAACTGACTCTGCTGATCTTCCCTTCTAATGCTCTTTAGCTAGTGTTATATGATTTTTCTCTGTTTTTATGATCATCGTCTCATTTTCCTGTTGTGGGTGCAATGTATTCCTAATAACCCATCCACAATTTTTAACTAATACTTAATTGTATACACACTGCTTTCTGAGGCCAATCTCTGCTATCCACCAAAGATATAAGGCAACATTCTATATCCTAAAGTATTTTAAATCATTGATTTTTTCGGGTCATTAACAAACTAATAAGCAGACTATTTAATATTGATGCTAAATGTAAATTGTCAATGACAGCAGCCAGTGGTATCCTGCTGACAAGTGATAATGTCATTTCAGCATGTCCTCAGAGCATGGTAATTACTGCTGTATTCATGAATGTATATAGCTTGATGTTTACCTGATTTGAATATGAAAGACTTTCTGAAAAGTTCATACGTGCTCTCTTCATGCTGAATGCACTGCATAAAATATATTAGGACTAACTATCTGCAGAAACAATTAATTCAGATTCCACTGACCTGAGGCCTTCTATTATCATCTCCCTATAACATCAACAGAAACCCCTTTGTGCAATGCAGAACTGGTTTGCATTATTTAAATGTTGCTCTCCATTCTCTATCTCAAAGATGAAATTGGTGTTGAATAGGAATGGCAAAAGAGGTTATGTAGTACCTAGCTTGCAAAATAACCAATAACGCTTTATGTCATTACATTCACACTATATAGAAGCATGTTCTACATGGTTGATGGTTAAAAGCTTGTTTTTTAAAACAAATAGTCATGGAATATAGGCATGGATGTCAGCATTTGTCATTTCCCCCTCAAAAGAACTATTAGTTCGGCAGCACCAGTGTTTGTGTTCTATTCAAGCAGAAAAAAAAAATATTTCAAATATTATATAAATGTGCCAAGAAAAAAAAAAGAGCTAGCAGACCTGGCTTTCAGAGGTTAGCAGAGAGGGAGATAAGGTGTACTCCTAGGCCTTGGGATCTGAAGGAATGAAACATGGATGTGGCAAGGCTGTAAGATTTCACTTTTCTAGTATGTGGAGGAAAGAGTGAAAACTCAATACTCGTATACTTCACGTAATTCTGGAGAGCTAGAATTCCTTACAGCTTCTCCATGGAAGTTGGTACAGATACTTCAAGCTATACAATTGCTTCATGCAATTTGTACCGTGTATGATAGATTTGCTTGAGTGTACTTTGGAACTGATGGAGATAAAATCAAAATCTTTCATCCAAAATGCATGTAGCTAGGGTTAAGATAAAACCCCAAAATTCTCGCAGCCTTTCCAACACTGAAATAACAAGACCTTTCCAAAACAAACAAGCAAAAAAGCAGAAATTAAATCAGTTATAGTCTGTATCCCATTTTGTACTCCACCAGAAAAGAAATTAAAAAAAAAAAAAAATAAAGCCTGAGGAAGCAGATTGAGGTCCAGTAAACATCAATTTGTTTTTTAATTGCTTTTAAAAAGGATGCCTCACAAACAGATCTGATTTGCCTCCTTAGAAAGCTGTTCAAACTTCATTACCTAGTGGTTATATACCTTCTTTTAATTTCTGTTTTGAATTTACTCATTACATCCTTTGTTCTTATGTTAACAATGTCCTTTTACACCCTGGCTTTAAGCTCCTTACTTTACTCTTATTCTGTTTATAGAAAGCAGTCACATTCCCTGTCAGTTTTCACAGAGCTGAACAGACTAACTCATTTCATCTCTTCAATAAAATTGCCATAGGCTTTTCCTTTAGCTTTCACTCTTCTTGTGCATGGCTGGCCATGATTTATCTCTCAATGGATCCTAGGATTGCATTCAATTCCTCCTCATATACGTCATGCTTTTGGTTCATAATGTCCTGTGATTGAGTAGTATGCACAGGCTTGTCTTCTTTGTTTTGTACTGATGACCAAATTTGTTGGTCCCCAAAGGCATAACCTTTCACTTTCTTTTATGTAGTTTCTTTTATTCTCTTCCTTAAGGTCATCCAGTGCTTCCTGTAGGCCTGTAGACAGAATTTCCAAATGTTGAGATGTTGGCATGCTCTTGGTGAACATGTTATAAATCATCTCAGCAAAATTTGTCCCCAGATTGCTCTGTGAGGAACTGTAGTGCTAAGCTCTCTCCAGCCAATAGTTCTTCCTTTTAACATTGCGGGGGGCACAATCCTCTTCTTGCTCTCCTCTTAAACTTTATCTTAAGTTGACACCACCTGGAACACTGAGTCAAACTCTGGAGCCCTCAGCACAGCAAAGACATGGACTTGTTGGAGTGGGTCCAGAGGAGGGCCACAAAGATGATCTGAGGGCTGGAACACCTCTCCTGTGAGGAAAGGCTGAGAGAGTTGGGGCTGTTCAGCCTGGAGAAGAGAAGGCTCCAGGGAGACCCTATAGCAACCTTATAGCAACCTTTCAATACTTAAAGGGGGCTTATAAGAAAGATGGGGACAAACTTTTTAGCAGGGCCTGCTGTGATAGTAATGGTTTTAAACTATAAGAGGGTGGGTTTGGACTGGATATAAGGAAGAAATTTTTTGAGATGAGGGTGGTGAAATGCTGAAACAGATTGCCCAGAAAGGTAGTAGATGCCCAGTCCCTGGAAACATTCAAGGTCAGGTTGGATGGGGCTCTGAGCAACCTGATTTAGTTGAAGATGTCCATGCTCACTGCAGGGGGGTTTGGACTAGATGACCTCTAAAGGTCCCTTCCAACCCAAAGCATTCTATGATTCTGTAACTTTCAGGTAGCAATAAGTCAAGATACTTTACTAAATCCAAACAGAGGATCCCTTTGTTCTCTGTTCCTTCAAGGAAGCCAGCTATATTATGAGAAAAAGCATACTGGGTCAGTTTGGATAAATTTGTTTCTTGTAAATTTGACTGTACTTTATCCTTTTTCCTTTAGAGCTTGAGCCAGAGTTTTACATATTATTAAAACTGCATTCCTGTAAAGCATTTCCTTTCTTGCCAAAGTTACTGCATTTGTAGATTTCTAGTTACAGGGCACTCTACACATTGTAATACATTACTTAAACATCCTTGCTACTGTACATACAGTTTTGTATGCAGGTCTTTCCAGACTTCTGAACTTGATATTTTCCAGTCCCTCTGGCTGACATCAAGCTATACTGCTACTAGGTTGTCTCTCTGTTGCAAAGTATAAATATCAAGAGGAAACAGAGAAAAGCCTGGAACTGATTCTGGCTGTTTTTGCTTTATTGTTACACGTTTTGATCTCCAAGACAGCTTTGTCTGTCTTCCTTTCAGTGTAGGTTCTTAGCTTGTTCCCAGTGTTCTTCTAGAGATGGTTGATTTGCTACATCCTTTCTACAAAGTTCATCCCCCTTGACATTTTTTCTATCCCTTTTCATTCTTTGGTCCTCGTCCACTTTACAGATTTCTTGTAATTGTAGCAGCTTTCCCTAAAGAGAATCTAATCGTCTTGGAGGTTCATGTACCTCAACTACTCAATCTAGCTGAATTCATGACTTGGTTAACTTCCTCATCTTCCCTTTTCAAGTCAAGGTCAATGAAGCCTGCTTCTGATCCCTTTTCTGTTTAGGATGAACTAATTTGCAATAGCTTGATTGAGGGTTATTCTGGAAACACTTAGAGGAAGTGCTCATCTACTACTTACCAAGGCAAGATGTCATCTCTTCACACTTCTTTTTGGCAGAACATTTCCCAACTGAGTTCTGCCTCTGTGGGCATGCATCTGGGGAGGTGCAAAACTTCCTTTTGTGGTGGAGGACTCGGTGGTATTCCTCTATGCCAAAGCCTGTCCTTATTCAAACCTGTTTCAGAAGCAAAATGTTCCAGATCTACCACAATAGAACAACTTATCAAAGTAGCCTTAATCCTAATGGGTTATTTTACCCATCTTATTACAAATGAATAAACAGGTAGGAAGCTCAGACTTAAACAAGACTGAGTTTTTTTTTCCCGTTCTTTTTTTCTGGACCTCATTTAAAATTTTACAAATGTATTTGAGATTACTGAAGAGCACTCATAGCTGTGTTCTGAATTGCAGGTGATATTTGCTGCTGGTAGATCATTGCTTCTTTCTCAGAAAGAAGACACTTTTTGTTTTGAAGATGCTTTTTTTTCTTTCATGCAGTATTGGTTATTGCCAAAACAAGTTACTGTGAAAACAAAAAAGTTTGTTTCTTTCTCAAAGAGAACCCCCCCCCCATCTTCCTTCCACCCTCCAGTCTGGACTTTAAGGCAAAGAAAATGCTTCTTTGTACTCTGTTTTTAGGTGGATGTCTAGTCCATTATAATTTGAACCTATATAATCAGCACATCTTCTGAGATACTTTGTTTTTTTCCAGTTGTCAGCTAATATTTTGTCCCAGCTCTTACTTCAGCCTCTGTCAGTCTTCCTATTATATGAAGCCAAATCACAGATGAAATACCTAATCTTCTGAGAGGAACATCTCCTGAGTACACTGTGCTGTCACATTCCAATTACTTAAACAGAGCTGTAAAGATTTCTTTCCTCTCAAGCTGTTTACTGTAGTGGATCCAGATAATCAGGGACTGCTTTATTTTTGAGTGAATAATGGAGAAAGGGACACTGGAAAAAACTTGCAAGCAAAAGATGTGATTTCTATATGCAAGCGAGGGGAGAGAAAGGAGGAATGGACAAAGAACAATTAAAATATGAAGAACAGTGCCCAAAGTTTTTTCATGCAGATCTGTTTAAATACAGAGAAATGCCTGGATTCCAGGTCCCATTATTATAGGCCCATTTTCCAGATACTGTTCTTAAGAATTAGCTTAATTTTAGGGGCAGGAGGGAAAAAAAAAAAAATCACATAAAGTTCTATCTGGCAAATAGTTTTATAATCCTCTTCATGGTAAAACACAGATGGCTTTTCGGCAGCGATCCAGATGCTCCTGCAGGAAGCTTAGTCTCTCTGTGGAGCCATTTGGAGGGTACCCGTGGGTGCTGCTAGCTTGTAACAATGCAACGTTTATTCTCTTCATTTGAGACTTGATCTGAAAAAGCAGAAATACGTTCTTATGTTAACAGGGAAGTAGCTTTTAACATGAGAAGTAAATTCTGTTTTCACCTGGAGCAATGGTTGTATTTACCTATCCGTAACTAGAATGATATACATAGTTTCTGTGATGTAACCTTCGGTGTCGCATGCATTCTGCAGCCAAAATGCATGCATTAAAATGTTAATGTTAGTCTGATATTGTACCAGTTGGCAATAAGGTATCAAGCAGAATGTTGGAGGAAAAGCATCAGTATACACTAAATACAGGGAGTTATAGTTTATTGAAGAAAGCAATGCTTAAATTTATAACACTGATAGCATAGCATAGTGAAAGGCGTCTCTCTGAAAGCATATTTCTGACATATGCTTATTTTGCCCTGGATAGTAAAATACAGAAGGAATTAAAAAGAGTAAGCAAACAAAGTAGACAGATAATAGAATTCAGTATCATTGGTTCAATGAGACCACTAATAAGAATGAAATTGAACATCTGCTTAAGTGCCTGTCTGGATTATAACATAAAGATAACTATCATAATTGTACCCTGATATTTCCATAGCAGAGATTTTAGTGGATGATAACTAGTGTAATGTAAATATAAATGTTGTACCATGGTAGGAGCTGTACAATTATTTTACCTGTGATTGATAGGAAGAAAAATAAATAAATAAATCAAGTGTTTTGCAGTTTTTTTTTTTTGAAGGAAATCCTCTGAATCTATTAAATAATTGAGGAAATGTTATCTTGAATTTAACACTAAAACTGAGATGTCAGAAAATCTTTTCAAATAAGGGAAACTGCTTGGAGCTGGTTTTTGGCCCCATAGCAGCTTGCAGTGGTAGTTGGTCTTTGAGGTATTTTTTTTTCCCATGAAAGAAACATTTCTTATGCTGCCAGTTCAGTCTCTGTGTTGTAGAAAATACCTTCTAGAACACCATAAAGAAATAATAATGATAATATAATCAGATATTGCCCTGGGTGTTTGTTTTTACAGACTTCAGTAAAAAACTTCCATAACAGATGAGATGTCAGGTTAGCTTTTGTTGCTCATATGGGGAAGACCTGAACTGAAGACCAAAATGTTCTGGCAGAAACAGTGTTTAGGCATGGGAGAATGAGATGTCAGCGATGTAAAGTAACCGTGTAGTTAGTTTTAAACAACTGGTTCAACTCAATATGCTGCTTTCATATCAGTCTATAGAGATTGTGATGTCATAGAGGCTAGTTTATAGTTTGAATTTCAGGTACTGAGCCTCACGTAAGCTAAGTGAGGTGATGCTTATCCTTCTGGAGCAACTTGTGACTGCACCCAGTAGCTGATACAAGACATGGGGCTTTTATCTGTTTGCTTCTAATAGGATGTTGGTAAAAAGGACTGGGTCTTTGTAATGCCTCATTGTTATTCTACAATGTACAGCTTTGGGGCAGCTGGTCTATTATAAGCTCACATAGTTATAAGTGAGAGACTGCAATTTTGTAATTCTAAGAAAGATGCACTGTTTCTGACATAAGCAATTACTAACTGTGGCTTTCTGGATTTTTTTTTTTTTCTTCATTTAGTATCAGTTGAGAGGGTGGTTAATGTATATGAGAATATTGTGTGTTTTTAAATTAAGGGTATACCATTTTTATTATGCAATAGCCCTCAAACTTCTCAGAAAGCTATGGATAAACTCAGGAATATGGCATGTTATAACATTTAGTGACTCAAACTCTAGAAATACAAAAAAATAAAGACCACCCCACCACCTCAAAAAAAAAGACAACAAAACCAAAGCACTTCGCTGAACCACCCACAGACCGTGATGAAATCCTAAAGAAAAAATTATGCAGGAAAGGTGGTTCAAAATTGGGCACGTAGTCCTTCATCGTAACTTGTCGAACATTTAAATCCAGCTTTGAGTTTTCACATCCATTTCTCTGAGTCAATTACTTGAGCAGTAGCGTAGTAAAGAGACATTGTTTGCCTGTCCTATTGTTTTACAATATCGGGCATTTAATACTAAAATATTAAGGGAAGGATTCATTGTCCTTTGCTGCAGGCTTGGCAGCTATAGAGCCTTCAGCTTTCCAAGACTCCATGCAGCAATCTCCATGACTCAGATATATGCTACCTAACAAGGCTCAAGCAATCCTGTACACGTCTGAAGCAACTGAGATGACCGTGACATGAGAGTGGGCTGGTCAGAGTGTGCATTGCTGTGTGGGAATTCGTGGTGACATTTTTGTGAGTGCTTAAAAATGAGGGAGTACAGTGTGGGTGTAAATCGTCTTCAGCTTTTGGCAGCGGCTTTCAAGAAGGTGCCTGGGAAGTTCAAAGATTTAAGCTCATACATTCTGATTAACACACGTATATTCAGGAGAAACAGTAAGATCTGCGGCTTTTAGGTGCAAGGCTAACCATGGAAAAAGGTTTTCCTTGGTGAACACTGTGTTTTTTCTTCATGTGCCAGAACACTTTAAATCAATTAAATACGTCTTTGAGAAGTAAAATGGCAAACTGATACACAGTGCTGGTCTCTCCTATTGTGGACACTTGATTAAGCTATTAGGATTTAGGAACATAAAGTCAAAAATAAGTTAATGTTGAAATCTATTTAACTAGTACAAAGTTTACCTTGTTCTTCAAGGAGTTGTAAGTAGTTTTCATACTGGAATGAAGATTTTCAGATTACAAATAAGCAATAGAAAACAAGTTTAATGGTTGCTGCTTCTCTTTCAGAGCAGATGTAATTGAAACGGGAGTGTAAAAAAGCTAAATAATGACTCTTCAGCAATGCCATTTCAGCAAGAAAGTTTCTATTATTGTTCAATTCAAAATGCTCCAAGTTAATCAAAAATAATGGAATGGCATCCTCATCAACAATAGCCCATCTTCAATAAATATTTTCCTTTAGTTTTGATTATTTAACACATTTATTTTAATATAGTACTTGATTGAGATTTAATCATTGGACTCAAAAGGCAAGATTCTATACTGTATGGCTTAACAAGCTCTGCTTGGAAAGTAACATTAGCCAAGTGCCTATCCACAGTACACAACAGAATTGAACCAGATACTTCATTCACTAGATGTAAAAATTCCTGTTTGCACAGAAAATAACTTCAACTCAGTTTGCCTCAAATTTTGGTTATTAATTCATTGAAATGAATATTCAAACTGTGTCTAGGTAATAACTTCTGTCAAGATCACATGTTTGTATCTGAAGAAAAAAATGTGTTGAAGGGAAGAGTGAGATGTCTCATTCTGAGAGCAATAAACTCAAGAAATACATATTTAAGATCACCTGAGCTGAATTTATTGTAGTGTGAAAACGAATTCTTACATTACAGTACATATTATAATGCTGTTGACGTCAGATTAATTTCTTTGACTCTTCTCTAGATATTCCTGACCTTCATCCAAAAGTAATTGCTGCTTTACCTCCTCATGGTGAGACTATCCTCAGGACATGGGACAAAATGTGTCAAACTGTATCCATGACTATGTGACTACATTACCACATGATGGTGGAGATGGCTCTAACCTCTGTCCCTATCCCTGCACTTTACCTAAGGATTCAGGAATTTTGCCTTCAGAATTAAAGTCGTGCTAAACGTATAGCTCTGTGTGTAGCGATTGGCACAAATTGTTTAATATTTGGTCTGTTTAGGTTTGGGGATTATAACGTGGACTCCAAGAACCTCTTTCTTCTTGTAACAAAAGGGTATGTTTTGTTGTTTTAGTTCCCTTCACCTAAGCCGTCCTTTGGTCCACATCAAAGTGTTCCAGCAGATTGCTGGGAATGGATCATTTTCTCCAGAAACTCTTGCGGACCTTTATGGTGAACTCACCTGTGCTCGTTTCAGGATGCTGCTGCGCTCCACTAGGTAATTTGGCCATAGATCTTGGTCACAGACAGAGTATCAAACACAAAGTTTATAAACTTGCTCTAGATAACATTCTGTGTGACTTCAAACATATTCCTTATAAACGCCTTGCACAGCTTATCCTCTGCATGCTGGAATGGATGCTTTGCCGTTCTGGTGCCCATGAGTCCTCAAGAGTAGCCCCAGAGACCCGTGACATTGCAATCTGTTATGAGAATTGTCTGCTGTTTTCAACTCAGAGGCAAAACAAACCCCAGGCAAAATGCAGCTAATGGGGTGGCTTTAGAAATAATTCGCAGTGGTGACTGGTTTACTTTTAAAACACCAGAGAGACGGTTTTCCTGGTGGCCTTCCTTCGTAGATTCAGCTGCTTATTTTATGATGGCTGTTAAAGGAGAACCCCAGATGCTCTCTGACCCTTTTAGGTGGCTTATGGGTTTATAATAGGACAGCTGAGAATTAAGTCCCCAGTAATCATCACAGGGACATTACAGAGTCAGCTATGTGAATGCTTGCAGCATTAGACCTTAGGTCAGCTCACTGTCGCTAATATATTTCCTTAAGTGTCAGAGATGCAATAGATGTAACGCTTGTTGTATACACTTCAGAGAGATGACTGCATCTGTTCTCAGAAAGCTCTTTGTGGTCGCTATCATTAGCTTCAAAGGGTGAACACTCTCCTAAGCTGAATCCAGTTGTATCCAGCACTGTGGTTTATTTGAGTTTTATACAGGTTAAATCTAATAATTAGGTATCTTAAAAAAATGCACATAGATGTAAAGAATGCAGGTTCCACTTACTTTATTGTTCCCTCAGGCTATGTAGGGACAGGTACAAGCAAGGAGTGATTCGAAGATCCGGTAGGAAAAACCTAACAGTACAATGTATACTGTTAAGCAGGTATTCTTTATTGCAGCGTCGGGCACACGGGGGATTTCTCCTCCAAACGTGCACACCAGACACCCTCTTGCTTCAGGTTAAATACAATTACACATGTAAATATTCATTATATTTCTAGGAACTAATTAGCATATGTAAATATCTTTCACGCATGTCTGTTAGCATCTTTGGGTGGTTTTTGGGGGTCCCAAGATGAAGGCCCATCCTCTTCATCACACTGTTCACTGATTGACATTTGTGTCTGCGCAAACTCAGTTCTAGGATCACGTCTATCATGTCCTTCAGGTTGTTTGGCTCTAGTCTTGTTGCTCTCTTGGTGCCTCCTTATCTCTGTAGCTTGGTGCATTTGCCCTCCCAAGGCCGAGATGTCTGGAGTAGAATTATTTAGAAGTCTCTTTTATCCCACAATTATCCCAATTATTTACTGAGAACCAAGACCACTTTTGTTTCACTTAATTATTTTGTCTAATGACTAAGTGATAGCTTGTGCCCATGTCCTTCCACTACATTCCTTACTGAGCAAACAGGGATTAGTGTAACAGTTACATTGTTAGATCACTATGCATGCAGAAATACAAGTTACAGTACTAAAGACTACTAAAAACTAGAAAATATTAAGGCTTTTTCTGTTATAGTTTCACGTTACTTGCAATCCCCTCTATCAGGAGTGGCTTTCATACTTCTCTCAGTAAACAAAAAAAAAGGCCACTGTTACTCCTGATGAAATTTTTATCTTCCCTTTGTTCTGTTTATCGAATTCACCTTCGTAATTTTAAACATGGAGGAACTTTCGATTTTGCCCAGAACTAATTGAAATACATGTGCAGAAAACAATTGTCTATGGTACAACTGAGCTGGTTAGCTTGATCTCTGCTGCTGCTTTTGTCCTGAAGTTACTGAGATTAGCAGTGTTTAGAAGAGATGTATGTTACATATTTATCTCAATCCTACAACAGCAGATTTTGGTTTGGCTTTATAAAGCCAGTCAAAGGATTTGCATGTCCTTCTTGTATTAAAACTTGTCTTTGCCTTTGCCTTGAGCTAGAAAAACCTTGTGTTTTGTTTTCCATAGTTCAGTTGCTTTTAGATTAGACAGCCATGTAATTCAGTCTGCGTGGTTTACCTCAGAGCACTCTGATATAGGAGACAGTCTGTAAATTTAGCAATTTTGCAAGGGATATGTCTCAAATCCGCATCAGCCTTGTGGTCCAAAAGCTTCCTTACGTTTCTGGGGTGGGGTGGGAGAGAAAGAAGCAACTTCTGGGCCATTCCGGGCCTTCCTTAACAAAAGCTCTTACTCTGTTTGCAGCCTATCTACCTCTATGGATTTATATTCTGTAGTATTAACCTCTCACAGGTTGTTCCTGAGAGAGGTCTTTAACCATGAAGATTGAGTGGTTTCTGGTTTGTGACAATTCAAACAGTAGTGTGATTGCTACTGGTTCCAATGCTCAGAAATATTTACAAAGATCTCATTATGCTATTAGTAATAAAATGCATTTTTCCTTCTTCCTTCCATCCCCAATTTATAATGCAAGTTGAAGGTGCAACAGTTCATATTAAAAAAAAAAAAGGCAATTGAGAGTACAGACAGTGCCTTGACACTGCTCATGTAAATCCCAGTGGTCTGTAGGCAGACTGAGGACTGTCAGACGTGACTTGTAGTATGCAAGAAGGAAAATTGACAATCTTGCATTAGAAAGACTCAGCTTCCACTTTTGCCCTTTAGAAAAGGTCATTGGTCTCATGATGACCTAGAAATCATTAAAACTATACTATTGAGCAAAGATCCCATTAAAATCTACCCTAGCTCACATTTTTTCAATTGTATGGAATATGAAGTGGCACAGGTAAAACGTGGCCAGACTTGACCACATTTGGACAAAGTGAATTTTTGTCGCTCACTTACTGCTTATGAATCTTCAACAACATCATGAAGTGTGTAGGAGCTATTAATTTAGCCTTTTAAAATGCTGTGGGTTTCAAACATTCTTTACAAAAATCTCCTTTAGCCACTGCATTCCAACATACACCCCCCCATCCTTAACTTTTTTTCCAACTAAATTTTTGCATGTCTCTTCTCAAGTGGTGTGCTTATTTAAATTCGCAAGGTAAATCTGTAATTTTATGTTCATAGACGTGTGGAAAGCATATGCTTATCACAATACAATGGGACAGAGGCAGTCGGGAGGATATTGTCACTTTTTTTTTTTCCTTCACCATTAGCATCTGAAGTCCTTAGTAAATCGTCTGTCCTATAATCACGTCCTTAACAACCCATGATGAGCTATTAATTGTATGTGCATTACATCACTTGCAAAATCCACCTGTACTGAAGCTTTCCCTTCTTTCAGGTTATAGCAGCAAAAATTTATCTGGAAATGCTTTCTTTAGCTTTTTCCTGATTCTGGTTAGGACTCCAAAGGTCATATCCCCAGACCAATATGAAGTTGATTTTTTCCCTTAAGTCATGGTAATTTCACTTTATTTAGCATGTGGGCTCATAAAGATGACAGTTCGTTCTATTTCCTATCTCTTCTTTTCCTTTTTGTCCCTAGTAGTTTTTCTTTTTCTTCTGAAAACAGAAAGAAATTAAGACTATAGCTGGCAACAACATATGTTTCTGTGCTTTTTCTTGGGAAGTTCATATTTTATTTATGGAAATGTTTTTATTATAAGGATTGAGAGGATAACACCATATTCGATGTATTTGGTTTGCCTAGCCTTATGGAGAGGATAGCAATTTCGTGCTGATAGAAACTGCTGTTTAAAATCCAGCTTTCTTATTGCAGCTTGGTTTATCCCAAAGCACGTTGCCAATTGCAGGCTCCACTTCTTTTTATTACTGATTTAGCAATATCCAGAGAAAGAGTTCAGTCAGTTTGTATGGGCCACTGTTACCTCCATATTTAATTGCTGTCTAATATTTAATTGATTTCTGATTTTCCCCTTTTACTTCCTCAGACTGAGCTAAAGCAGAACAATGCCAGTTTATTCCCTCTTTGGGCAGCTTCTGTATTGCATTTCGATGCCATACAGAGCAGTGCAATTTTTTTTAATCTTCTGTTCCTCTAAATATACTACTTGACTTTTCTCATAAAATCAAGAATTTTTTCAGTACAGAAATCTGTACTACGTGTAAAAGAGGGCTTTCCTGGTAGTTGTGGTGTTATATTTTCTAGATTCTCATGGAAAAACTACAAAAGAAGCAACAGGAAAAGTGTAATGTTGCTACAACATGCTGCTTTACTGAAAGACAACCGGCAAAGGTATTCTATGAAAATTCATTTGATCTGCATCAACAACACGTATGGATGAAAAGGATGTACCTTCTACGCTACTGAAAGTAAGTTCCTTGCAGTATGTATTGTTGCCTGCTGTGCTCATCAAATTGAATTAGCACTTAGTGATCTGGTGAAAAATGGTGCCTGGATCAATTGGTTTGGGAATGGCTATAGGAAAACTGATGTGTATTCCGTCCAACACCCCAAAATCAATGAGACGTAGCTGACTGTGCATATGTGTTGTCATCAAAGGAGCTCAAATTCAGATCCATGTTTAGTGTGCAATGAGAAGTCAGCACTTACAGGACAATAAGAACTATTTTTAGCCGAGGCTACTCATTTGGGTACCTGTTTCAGCCATGTAAACGGATTAGCTGCTGCACAGTAAGTGTCCACTCAAAAATAAACAGACAAATAATTTTTTTAAAATTTAGTAATTCCTAGTTCGTGTGAGTGATATAGCATGATTTTTGGCAGAAAGCTCATTCTCACAAGTACCATCTGGCATACCTCAAGCTCTAAAACAGTCTTGAAACCTCTGAAGAAAAGAGAGAGAGACTGAAGTGACGACACAAGAAACCTTTTACAATGAAACAGCACAAGTAATGTTTGAAAATCATAAGTTAGATATATTCTTAGCTTCTACAAAAGTCTATACATCCATCTCATCTAACGTGTCAGCCACAAATGCTAAAATGATGATGTACAAAACCTGGCAAAAAAAGAAAAAAATCACCTCATTTTCTTCTGTATAGCAAATGTTCATGCACAGATTTTGAAGAAAGAGTAAGATCTCTGTCATTAGAGGAACAGAAAAGAACATTCCAGAAATAGGAATTCCTATCAACAGAAATCAGTCTGGGAATTTCTAATTTTTTTTTTAACCTCCTATAAACTACATCCTATAAGCTGCAGAAACTGTAAGATTCTCTCCCTGCATCAGGGATGTTCGTTTTGCATGTTTAGTTTTCGCAGCAAGCTCTCATACAGAGAACTTGTCTTTATACACAGTTGTACAATTAACACTGAGGGATAAGCATACAACAGCTTTTACTTTAGAGGAAGTTGAGCCGAAATCACTAAAGCAGATAGATGTATTTGCCATATTTTTGAAAGGTAAGGGATTTTCTGCAGCTGAGTTTGCTAGGAGGTGTAACCTCTTATTAGCCAACCAAAGATATGACTGCTACAGATATTGGGCACACAAAGCATTCCTTAGCTTTGCTTTTCCACTGATGAGGGAAATACTTTATCACCCAATTGATTATGACTGAATGAGGAGCTTGTGCATTGAGCAACTGCAAAAAATAGCAGAGATTATTAGACCACTTTAACCAAACTCCATTTGCAAAAATCAATTCTATCACAAGAAAAATATTTGTCACTTTTTATCTTCTTGAAGGATTGATGCTTAATATAGAAGAAAGCATCCAGCCCCTGGTTGGCACTCAGAAAATATGCTACATTTTCTTAAGCTGTTGTGCCATTATAATATTGCATGTAAAGAGAGACAGATTATGCATATTAATTTCTCAGGGGTGAGAAATTATAACATGGGTGATGATGACTTTGCTAGCGTATATTTATCTAGTAGACATGTCAGAACATATACACAAGTGATATCAGCAGGTAAAAAGACTCTGTGTACCTAAAATCATAGACTGCTAAACACATCAGTATGTCTCCTTTTCTAAAGCTTGTTTTGGGGTCTACTGTAAGAAAACTGTCCTCAGTTATACAAGTTGCGGATAAGAATCATGGTTTTGTTCAGCGAGATCTCAGTGGTTTCTCTAGTGTTGTGATTGCTGTTCAGTATCTTTACCCTGTAGTAAATGCCAGGTAAATTAGCTATATTTTTATTATATTTAAGGGGTGAGGTGTTAAAATATGCTTCTTGCATGATTATGAAAAGTCAGTTAATTATGGAAGTCTGAATCTCCAGTGATTTGAAGCCACTTGTTCCTGACTAAAGGAGCACTAAAATGTTATCAAATCAGAATTTTCAACCCCCTCTGTGCTATTAAGTGACCGAACAGTGCTCTGTGCTTTTGTCCGTTCACCTGTAAAATACCCAGCAGAGTAATCATATCTTTTCAGTCTGAACGGCTCTCATTGAAACAAGCAAACGAAAAACCTCTTCAGTAGCAAACACTGCGCACTTCACCTCTCTTTTGGCTCCCGGGCTGAACAGCTAAGTAGCGCATTCCTCACAGACATCCTGAAACAGGAAGGGAGTTTCTGGTATGCGAAGAGGCAGCAGCAGAGACAAACCCACCTTTTTCCCTTCGAGATATTTCTGAGTTGCCTCTGACCTCACCGCCTGCGCACACGAAGCGCTCTGCACTGCCCTAAGCCTCTCTTCCTCCAGCTGTAGCAGCCAGCCCGGGTTTTTCTCCTTCACCTACCTTTACAGCCCACCGCCCCCATCCCTTCCAAAACAAAATCCACCCCTGTTTCCCAAGCACCCGCAGAGATAACTTTCACCTCCTCCGCTGCTGCAGCTTAGGGCACCATTGCACCCCCCTGCCCAGGCAGCAACTGGGAAGCGCCCTGCAGACAAGGCAGCACCCCTCGCTGCCTGCCCCGGGGGAAGAGAAAGCGTGAAAGGGGAAGAGGGAACAGTCTGTCTTCTGCCCACTCACCATTGCCGCGTATAATATGCCACGTAGAGAACTTCTCCAGCTCTTGCCTTGTTTTGCTCTCCCTGCCTACCATTTCCTGTTCCCCCACAAAACCCTGGGTGGCAGGAAATCCAATGTTATCACCAGAGGAGGGGGGGGAACTTTTGGTGTATATGTAAAGGCAGTAGTAAACAGAAGAGATAGAAGGCCAAGTAGGGTAGAGACAAAGGCCAGGCGTACCTGGGGTGAAAAGCTTTCTGTGGTTCTCTTGGGGGAAATCTGCTGATGTAGTCAACAACTATAATAGCATTTTTCTACCATGGGTAAGTTAAATATATTTAATTGTGAAGCATTTTATAGCCGTGTGTGTAGTATATTTGAACGGCAAAGCACTGTTATACTTGGCCATAATATAAAAGTAAATTCTAACTTTTTTAATCCAGTAAAATAGCTTGAGCTATTATATTAGTCATTATGGACCCCAGCAGAGGTGTAAAAATCTCATTAGGAATGTAAATGTCAGGTAGGACACTTAAAAAGCTCATTATAGGGAAGAACACAAGTATCAAAAGTGACATAAATTGCTGGTCAACCTGAATATTGCAGAAGAGAAATCCTGCAGAGCTCAGTAATGTAGTTTAATTGGAACAACAGTTACTATCATCTTTATCTTGATATAATGAAGATTAAATGTACATATAACTAGATTTGTGCTTAAACTGACTGACTAAAATGGAAGTGATATAGAGAAAGGTAATAAGTTTCTTTAAATATTGAATAAAGCTCTTAGGGCAATAAAAACATTTTGTAGGAGTTCTGTGTACTTTAATGGTGTATCTGTTAATAGTAATGCTACAGACTGACGTATGTTATAAAATTGCATAATGTGTCTATTTCAGATCTGAAATTTAGGCTTTCTCAGCAAAAACTACTTTCCTAGTATAAGCCTAGATATTCATTTGTTGACCTGTATATTTAGTTGCCTAATACTTCCCTTGTCTTGATGGAGAAGGCCAGGCTTTACCAGGCAAGAGCATGAAGAAGTGCCTGGTAAGAGGACAGGCCCTTGTAACTGCGCAGAGAGTTGGGTAGGACCATCACCCATCTTCAAGAGATTTCAAAGACGAATTGGAAGAAATGAAATGCGAATGTTTGAAGATGCACACTTATGACCTGCTGCTGTAGTGACGAAGCTTGGGTGGTTTGGCAGGGAGAAGGAATAACGTTAGGAATTTGCAGAGTGGATGAGGAGAACACAGACAGACTGCTTTTGACTGCTCTTTGTCCTTCAGCTGCGTCCTTATTCTGTCTTTCTCACATTTCACACCTTTATTATCAGGGAAACTTTGGCAGACAGTAGGATTGGATGTTTGCTTTGATGTAAATAAAATTAGACTAGACTTCTAGCAGTCAATCAGTTTTGATTATTGTGATTTCTCTTTATTTAAAGAAATTGATAGAGGTGTTATAGCACATGCAGAACTCTGATCACATTACAGAGATTATTCAGAATACAGAGCTTTATATACTCTATTATATCAAGATTAGCCACATGGTGATTAGGAACCTAACTAGGTTCAAAAACCTTCCTGACAGAAGCGTAAATGTCCAGAAAGCATTCATGCACGTTCAGCAGCTGAGCTGTTGTGTGTAATAGATGGCACGTATCTTTTTGTTTTTAAATCAGTGACAGAACGGCTATCCAAACAAAGCATAGTATAGCATGTGTTTTTTCTTTTTGATGGAAGACAGCAGAACCAATAGGAGATGCAAGTAATGAAGGTTCTGGGATGAGTTTGTTATACCCATAAAGCATAAATTAGTCAGGCTTTACCTTTAAATCTCAATTGGATTTGCTCGTTCACTGCTGTCCGTATAAAACCATCACACTGTTTAGCACAATTAGGCTTGATTGTTTAAACAGTCTGGATTGAAATAGCATTAATTAGCTATGTCATGCTATTACTCATTGTCCATAAACTTGCTGTTACCATTCAGATCATGCTTGAATTTACTGGCAGAGCAAAACCTGAAAAACATATCAGATAAAGTATACTTTATGGAGCTGTTTCATTTTTTGCTTATTCAGTTTTCTGAGAGAAGACATACTGCAATGCTATGAAGAGCTTTTTAAATCTAAAATGGGATAGGGAAAGAGAGAGAAGAGGGAGATAGGACCAAATTTTATTTGTTTCGGTTAATATGTAGCTTTGCAAACGGGAAATTTTTCTGGTGTTCTCTGTTTAATAGTCTGTATTAAAATTTCTAAATTGACTTCCTGGGTGCAAAGAGTTGGTCTTTGCCTTTTACAGAGACCCCAATCCAGCAATTTACAGGCACAAAATTTACTTTCCTTCTCACAAATGTTTTAGTTTGCCTTGCTTTTATATTCGCTTTTTTCTTTTTTGCTCTTTTGTAATGAGCACATGAGATCAAGAAACACAGAATATCTTAAATGAAGATTTAACTAGTTGATTTAAAGAAATATGAAGTCAAACACAAAGGAACAAGTACACCGTGCTAAAGTTACTTCAAAAAAAAAGCTGAACAAAACTGCCAACATTTATATTCACTTACACTAACAAGTGCCTGTTTGTGTATAGTGCACTTTTTTTTCATTTAAGGAAAAGTAATTTTCTAGTTGTAAAATCCAGACATTATCAGATCCCTAGCCTCATCTAATAGCAGTAACTCTATGCTTTCTCCATACTCTGCTTGGTGCTTGGCTGGTGCACCAGCTTGCTCCTCTGGTGTGAGCAATGACTCTTATAAGGCATAAATCTGCTTCATAAAGCGACACTTTAAGCTCAGGATTCTTAATGCTGGGCCTCTTAGCATAATGGTTTCTTAACATAACACTTGGAGAATTATCCATGTGCATCAAAAAGAAATCTTGAGTGAAAAAACTGTTCTGCCTTCCAGAGGAGTCTGCGATTGGCTTTGTACTGCTTAAGCATATAAACTGCTGCTATTTCATTCAGTACTAAAACCTATACTGAACTAGTGTAAGAACTTCATTTAAGGACACCAAGAAGACAGGAAAGAATGAATGTGACATTTAACAGACTGTCTTCTCTCACTCAATGTTTTTATTAAAAAAATTTAAATCAATGGAGTGGCATAATGGCAAATGCCTTCTGCATTTGTTGGGAAAGCTTCCTTCTGTAAGACATGTTGACAAGTTTGAAGAATACATTAAGCTAGAATCCTCTGGTTCTTCAGTGTGGACAAAAAAAGATGGACAGCACCTCACGAAAAGGAGGCATCACTGAGAAACTTCGTCAGTCCCTATGTAGATGGATGTAGTGAAGGTAAATGGAGTGTTAACTGCTCTGTTTTCTTGTTAGGACTGTATGACGTGGATTTCTTTTATGTAGTTGTTGATATTGAATCCTGTGGAAATTTCCAGCTGATTGGATGTCATGGTCCTCAAATTCTATCGCAGTTTGGGTTTTGATTTGCTGATAAGCTTGGCAACCTCCACTGTCCTTCGCTAATCACAAAAGAGAAACATTAGCTGCTTGAGTAGCTGGTAGAATTAATACCTGATGATTCTACGATTAATGTAATCTTTATGCAGCAATTTCTACTGTTGTCCAATATCCAAGATGAATCTCTTCATAGTGGCTATCAAATCTTTTAAGAGATTGTACCTTAGTCAAGAGCATGAGATACACATCTAATCAGAACTTTCTGAATGTAAATCATATTCATGCAACGCGGACAGATTTGCTTGATAAAAGAAGTCAATAACACTAACTAGGAAAAATTAATTCTTTTGAACACATAGTTCTTTTAATGTGATCAAATTTTGCTGGGTGCTCTTAGACTGCCTTTTTAATTTGTACTTCCAGACACAGCTAAACCACATCCTGGATGCAAACCATCCCACAGCTATATGTAATTTTGATCCAGAAAAATTATTTATAACCCTCAAGGGCTACATGGATATCTTTTTATAATTTTTTTTCAATACTATTGACATTCAGGCAAGTCTCAGCAAGTGTGGTTTAGTCAATAATTTCTACTGATGTTACTAGCATGGCTTAGAAGAGACTGAGTGAGTCACCTACCAGACATAACAACGGTATTGGGAAGGATGCTATTTGTCACACTGATCATTGTCTGCCTGCACAGCAGGAGATGAGAAGGCAGTTTCCCTGACTTTGTGATTATTTTTTTTTTTTCCCTTTCTCTGATTTGGTTAAATCTAGTTCTACTGAAGCCAGTAGAAATACTTTGCTCATCTCATGTAGCCTTGGCTCATGTAACCTTGTGCAAATGTCTGTTTTATTTCTGTATCTGAGACTTGCTTTCGTTCAGGAATCCCAGCAAACACTGCAAAATCTCTAGCATTTACATTAATTTATAAATGAAACCCTCCACCATTTCAAAAACCTACAAAGCCTTTAATTAGTATCTGAATATTGTGAAGCAAATGTGTCAAGAGAAGATTTTTGACAATCTGGATCAGGACAAGACTTGAATTTGTAAATCTGCAGTAAGGCTGAAAGCAAGAATGTATTATTTTCTTCCTTACGTTCAGCAGTTGCCCCTGCTGGCTTGGTATGGATTAGTTACTGCAGGCTGGTATATAAACCCAAACTTTGTCTCGCTTGCAGCTGATTTTATTTACTTCTAGTATATTTTTAAATTAGAATTCTGAACTCTGTGTACGAAGCTTTTTCCCCTGTTTGTGTTTTTGTAGTCTAAATCAACTACAAGAAAAAAGCCAAACGCTTGCTTTGGTGAATCGTAACCTGTTTTATCACCTAGACCTTGGCGGTGCAATATAGGATGGGATGAGATACACAATGGATGAACTGCCGCTTTTTCTACAGCTGAACGTCAGTAAGACAGAGACCTTCCTGCCTCAAGGTCTCAGCATTAGCTAAAGAAAATTTTCTTTAAAGTAACACATGAGTTAGAGCAGTATAAACAGTAAGGCTGCCAATTCATTGCTATAGACTTCTGTCAGGAATCTGAGTGAACTTGGTACTCGATTTTGACATGCATGTTTATTTTACACCACAAGGTTTGCTTTTTCCAATCATACTTCTCCTCAGCGTTTATTTAGTTTTGCCAATACTAACAAAACTATTTGTGTGGTACCTGCTGGATTATTATCAAAGACATCTAGCAAGTCATCCTACACCCTCTTCTTAACATCTTTTTAACTCAACTACATAAACAGTTAACTTATTCCTTAAGTAACTGCCTTCCAAATCCCAAGTCACTTAAGAATTCTCTGATTAAGTATTTACTGGATGTCACTTGTTAAATTTTGTTTTCTTAACATTATTAGAGTTCAATGCTCTGGCTATCAGAACATACCGAAGGTGTTTCATGCACTGCAGTCATCCCATGCTTGTCTGGGCCTCTCATCCTTCTGGTACCACTTTTCCTTGTCAAAATGTTAAAGACAGAGTCATTTTCTAAATATTTCATGTGGTGTTTGCTTTTTTCCCTGCTTTTTGTGTGTGTGTGTCTGTGTGCGCAATTGGCCATTAGCTTTAATATCTCTTGACTCCTCAGATGGACAAACAGAATGTTTTTTCATCTTAATAAACTAGAAAGACTGGTTCAGTGCTTAACAAGCAAGAAAAGCAATGTCTATTTGCATGCTCTTTCTGCTTTAGGATACTCTAAATTTACCAGATCTCCAAAGTAATCTCATTTTGAGCTTAATATGCTTAACAGTTTATACTGCCTCTGCTTTATTTTCTGCTGGCTATCATTGATCAGTGCTGAGAATTCCTACAGACTCTTGTGTATTTTAGCATTTTTCTGTCGTGACTATTACTACGCATTGTGTTTTCCAGGGACATATTTCGCATGGGATTGGTGAACCAACTTTTTCTGCCAAATTTCATGAGTGTTTGGCAAAGTGACAGTATTAATTGAAAAAACCTGCTGGCGAGTCAAGCATGCTAATGTAAACAGGAGCACTTTTTGTTTTCAGCCATGTATTCCAGCCATTTAGTGGCAGAATTTTAGTTCCTAGTTATATGAAAGCTCTCCTGCTAAATGGCAGAGAAGTCTTACTTCAGGAAGAATATTGTTCCCATTCCAGATAAAACCAGATTAGGTCAGCTGAAGTTGTCCCCCTTCTTGAGAAGACTGGGTTTGATTTTGTGATTTGGGAGGGATCTGAGAGAGAGTACAGAAGTTTTCCCTTGAGGTGGACATCTACTGGCAGAATGAAGTATGTGAGGAGATGCATATTTTTCCAATCACTAGAATTAAACAGGGATTTCCAAATCTTCTTTATTGATGTTTCTGCGTCATCTGCCTCGAAGACAAGCACAGGCCTATTTTAGCCTTCAGTGATCTATGAGCTGTACGATACCGCATTGTTGGTGAAATCCACTTGAGTGGGTACAAATGCAGTCTCCTTTGAAGTTAATAGGCAGGTTTTTATTCTGCTTTAAAGGTGCGTTACTATTTTCTGTTGGTTAGAATTTTTAAATTCAGGTTTGGAAACAACAGAAGAACACCTGTTGTGAGGAGCTATGATCACCAGTTATATGATAAGAGGATTTCATTGAAAGCTTAAATAAGGACTCTTGCATCTCACTTGTTACAAGGGCACATTCTTATCTGCTTAGGATCTGTTGTGTTTGCTGGGACAGAGGTTGATGTGCAGCTGCAGTGTGGTTCTCCTTTCCCTTGCAGTTCTAGGGAGAAAGAATCACAACTGGGATGAGCCCAGGGCTCTGCCCATTTGCCACTTTTGGTATTGTTAGCCTCCAGGCCCTGATGCTTGTGCTCTGCTCTCCAGCTGAGCAGACTTTCTTGCGGGCAAGGAGGCAACATTTAGAGCCAAGCAACCTGGCCAGAATATTTTAATACTGACCACTGTAAAGCTATTTCCAATTTGGAGCAGGATTCTAATTTAAAGTAGCCCTGCTGATTTTGATGGGACAGGGAAAACACTTAAGCCCTGCTTTAATCCAGTTAGTCAGTGCAGTTATCAATAAGCAGGTTTCAGCCAGGACTCAGGACAATTAGGCTGTGTATACATACATGATGCCTTTTTCTCTTGCTAATACCTGAGCTAGATGTCTTCAGTTTATCCCCGGTAAGGATACCTTTGCTGTAGTCATGCTTCTGACTGCGGTGTAGACGTAGCCTATGACTCTCATTTCTCAAGGGAAATAGGCAAGTTTTCCTAGCATAAACAGAAAAAATGAATGACTGCATCTACTTTTCTTCATGATCTACATCATTTTGCTGTTGTTGTTAGGCAACGTGTCTGCACTTAGCCATAAACATCTCTGCCATGTAAAAGATGTGTGCTGACATAAACATCACGTGATGTTGCAAGCACACATAAAATTTCTGAGCATTTTTTCTTCCTTTATGACTGCAGGGTAATTTCTGTGGGTGAGATTACTTGCTGGTCTGTATCCCTACTTTATTCTGTTTTTACTAATTGGCCCTTGCTTTAGAAGTATATCAAAAAAACCAGAATTGTTTCAGATATAAAGAGTGACTGCTTCTGGTAACAAACGCTACTAGTTGTGAACTTAGGTACTCAAAAAGCGAGAATTACTGAGTTGTTACTGTGGCAATTTTATCTGATGGAAATTCATGTGAACCTTTATGAATTTTACTAAGAAGGAAGATGTCAACAAGACTTACTTGACAAAATCCCTGTTTGTGGGTAAGTTTTCAAAAAGTAATGAAAACTTGATCCTTTTTTATAAGCTGCATCTTAGCAATTGAAAGAAAAAATGGCTTGGAACAAATAAATTAAAAATGTAGAAAGGGCTATTATGGAATTCTCCCTGAATTTAAATCTCCTGATGTATTTGAGTCAAATTATTATGTGCCACATTCACAATTTATATCAGCTGACTTTAAGTGTACTTCATTAGCGTATTGCCGGTGAGAATTTGCCACTTACTGAAAACCTAACAAACGCAGAAGAACTAACAACCTTTTAATCCACATTAATCTAAAACACGAAGAATCGAAAATAACAATGAAGTTTTCACTTATAATGCAAATGATCATGTTAGTGATCCATGTAGCCTAGAATCCCCATATCTTTTTTGGACTGTTAAGCATAGGAAATTTATATATAATGTATTCCTCACAGTGTTTCTGGTAGGAAACTCAACCTTGTCTCTGTTCATAGGCCAGTTAGAACCTAACCACTAGTTATTACAGAGCTACTAAAATCCATATTAAAAACAACAACAAATTTATCTAAAATAAGTTCTAATGCTTCAATATGTCAATCCTTAAGGTGAGTTTTGCATGATCTTGAATAAACTTGTGCTTTATAGAGGCAGTATGCTTATTTTATACAATGCTGATAGTAAGGGTTTCTTTCTGTGAAATGTAACTAGATTCAGAATTTTTGTTTTATTGCTGTCCCTGGTAATCACTTCTTGTTTGTTCACGGGAGAAGTGAAAGACTTATTAAACTGAAATTCTCAAACTGAAATTTTCTTTTTAACATTTCTAGATTAATGGGCTGATTCTGATCTCATACTTTTTATTCCCGAGTGACTTCAATGCCACTGCTATTGCTTTTATGCCATGCAAAGTCATGATCTGGCTCAGCGGGAAACTAGAGACCTAATGTTCAAGTAATTAGCATTAGTTGAACATTATGTGGGGATTGGTAATATTCCAGACTAAAATTTTGAATCTTCTTATTCTATTAATTAAATTTTGAGAGCCACAGTGAATACAGGTGTTGGTAGTCCTGTTCTGTGTCTGCATCCAGCTTTAAAGTCAAGTTTGAAATTCCTTCCTGTCTGTAGCATTTTTGGCAGTCAAACTGAGTTAAGCTGGTTGAGTAAATCCATAAATGTCACTACGTAATGGTAGCTTACCACAATCACTAAAAAAATCCTAATGTTGCCAAAAAGGAAAGTCATGTGCACAGAAATCACAGAAATTAGTGTATTCTTCACAAAGCTTCTGAAGTTTCTTTGCAGCTCTGACACTACAAAGCCATGAATATTTAATCAGTTGTTTTCATTAACATAAATCTTTGTGTATTTTAATGTCAAATGAGTGAAAGATGAGGATTCATCATAAGAGATTTAAGCATTTTACAGGAAGAGTGATTTTAAAAAGGGATGATTTTGTGACAGAGACAGGAATCTCAATCTACAGTCTATGCTCAAATAATGACTCTATCTTAGGCAGTATAATAATATAAATACAGTGACAGGGAGAGACAAATGTGAGATTTTTGTTCCATGAAGAAATATTTAGAGGTTTCGGTTATTTTCTGTCATACGCTAAGTTAAAATGTTGAAATTTTGAAGTTTTAATTATGTTTGTAGAATATTCAATTTATTTCTAAATTGTAACATCATTGATTATATGTATATATTGATTATATATATATACTTTTAAAAGCAATTAGGTTCTTAATTAGATTCAGCTGGCAAATCACTTTGGTCTGTCATTGCCTTAGAAGCACTACACAGCTGCATCTGGACTTCAAGTGCTGCTCCAGAAGGGTGGAGGCCCTCAACCATGCATGCTGTCCCAATATGCATGTCTTACACGCCTTAGAGGATATAAAATAGCATTAGATGTATACTTTTATGCAGATGAGTACCATCATTATAATTGTATGTGTAACATACTTATAATTTCTGTTGCTTTGCTTTTGTGTATTGTGGAAAGAATAAATTTTTAAGTTATAAAATTAATTCTATGAAGAACTTAAGTAGAGCATTTAATTATTTAAATCACAGTTGCTTTCACTTAGAATAGTTTGCTATAGGAAATTTTTTTAATCTTTAGTAGCTCTTTGTAGTGGCTTAGATACTTCAGATAACAGTCAGTAGCAGTAGATATCAACCAGTTACATAGTTTAAATTGCTGGGAATGCTAATACAAGTAGTGGTTCAAGAAACAAAATTCAGCCACAACAAATTGAGTGAAACTCATGCTTAAGTGTTTTTAGACAGAATTTTTAGCACCGTACAAATGACACTATGCCATGAGCATGTAAGACACATAGATGCTTTGTTTCATATAGGTAGGAAAATGAGGATGCTTGTGAAGAAAAGTAACACGGAAATGAAAATTAGTAAAAAATTGAAAACGCGATATGTGGAAAAGATCTAACAGAGACATCTTTACTTTGAGGGTGACAGAGCACTGGGACAGGTTGCCCAGAGGGGCTGTGGAGTTTGCTTCTCTGGAGATATTCAAAACCCTCCTGGACGAGGTCCTGTGCAGCCTGCTCTAGGGGAACCTTCTTTGGCAGGGCGGTTGGACTTAGATGGTCCCCAGAGGTCCCTCCCAAACCCTACCATTCTGTGATTCTGTGATCTGGTCCTACGAAGAAGCAAGTACAATAAACATATACTTAAAATTTTACACGACTTCCATCAACAAGCTGTTGGGCTGACAGAGAAAGGGTTACAAAAGCTTGCCATAGAAGGTCAATTTTATGCCCCTCATCATGGCAGTGGTTAAAGAGAAGCTGTAGAGTCAGACGTAATGGCTGTGAACATACGTTACTGGCAATATGAAAACAGAGAGGCAAGTTATATGAGTCAAAACCTTCTTGCAGAGCCAGGGAGCAAGTCAAGTCTACACCGTAGTCACAGAGCTCCACAGCCGTGAGTAACAGCCACCTCAAAAGAACAGTAAATGTAAGCTGAGACCTCAGAAAAAGTGTTTTCTACTGCCTGAAAAACTCTGAAAAGCCAGAGGAGAATCCTCTGTTACTCTGGCAGCCTGCTGCTGTGCCTGGGAGTGATGGCTTCAGTCACACCTGTGTGTGTGGAATCACCGTGTCACTGTTCCACGTTCTTCAAAGGCTTTCTGTCAGTGTTGGCCTATTGCAAGGCACAGCTGATGTACCCACTCCTGGCAGCCCTGTGCCAAGGAGTTCATATTGCCTTAGCCATGTTGACAACTCCTGCAATTTGGGTCCAGTCCCCCTCTGTGGTGTCTTGCCTATGACACTGGCACAACTCGAGGAAGTACCAATGGTTTAACTCAGAGAGACATTGTAATGTTCAGCATCTACAATAGGTTATGAGTGTAGAGTTCTCTGATTAGAGAAGTTTGCCCTGCAACTATTAATTTCTGAATCATTTTACAAGACTTACATGAGGTTACCCTCCAGATTTTACACAGGAAGAGACTGTCTGGCTGGTGCTATATCGCAAGTGATACAATACGTCCTACTGGACAGGAACAAAATGATGAAGGGAATAAAGGAAGAGCCTATTCAGAGGTGAGTTCCCATGAGGAAAACCAACGTTTTATCATGGAAAGGAGAAAGTCAAGAACTGGTTCTGCAGTACAAGGAAGAGGAATGTTGACAGAAGGTGGTGCATCAGCACAGAGTCATTTCATTTTTCTTAAAATTGTTAGCACTAGTTTCCTCAATTTTCATAGCTAAAGCATTAAAATCAGATGTAGTAAAGGCAGAGAAAGTACATGTATGCGTATATATAATGGTTGTATTTATTTTTTCACATGGAGAACACGACAAGGAGAATACATTGTGAAAAGATCTTTGTCAAGCCTTACTGACAGAAGCTGCAGCAGAGAAACCCAATAAACTTAATATGCAAATCTTGGCTTTCATGAATCAGCCCAGTCTCTTGTTTGTCAGTGTAGGAGAAATACAGTATGGTAGGCAGAGGAAATCAATGCAACTGCCACACTTTAAATACTTTGAGCTTCTAAAGGTCAGACCAGCTGGCTCTTCTGCATTCACTCACTTCTGTTACAGTCCCTTTCTCCCTCTGCTGACTGTGTCTTAAAAAAAGAAAAAATTCCTTGAGTTTAGGTGGTTTTTGTCCTTCCCTGAACTTTTGTAGTGCTGCTACTCATGGCAGCTCACCAAATAACTTTTGTCAGAAATATGTGATGGAATAATTTTTTTTTTCTTAAGAAATCTCATACTCGAGGAATTTTTGGGAAAGTATGCCAAAGGGCCATGTCTTTGTTGGGTGTTTTCACAGTACCTGCTACTGCATATTTGCATCCTGTGCACAGGGGACACACGTATATACTGATATGCATGCTTGATACTACAGCTACATTAATAATAGAGAAGCAAAACTGAGTTGGCAGTTGGATTTAAGCAGTGATCATCATTAGAGGTCCAACCTAGCAACTCTGCTTAATTTCTGAGGGAAGCGCTTGTGCTTGGTTCAAGCAAGGATCAGGTATTTTGTGAAAGGAGGACTGGGAGTATCTTAATGTTTGCACAAGGGTGGCCTTGACAAGCATGAAGAGAGAAATCTTAGTATGGACAAGGGTGTTTAATCAGGAAAATCATGCTGCACTATAAGAGAGAGCACAATAAATGTGGTATTAACTTCCAGCTCGCATATGAGACTGATTTCATAATGCAGAATCACAGAAGCATTGGCTGGAAGGGACCTCTGAAGGTCCAACTATACACTCAGTTGTGGCTTTGTCTAGCTGAGTCTCAAAAACATCTAAGAGAGGAGCTTCCAACATCTCTGCACAGAAAAATAAATCTAAAAAGTGCCCTATAAAACATAAGACCAGTGATGACTTTCTTCTGATTAGTCATTTCTTTGTGCAGACCTGAAAGAACACTTAGAACTAAAAGTGAGGATTTGGTTATTTTGTTTGTTTAAATTTTTGCAGATACCTGGAGATCCGTAATATGTTGCTGAAGAGATACATTCTTTTTGACACAACCATGTTTCTTCACTAGTGTTTGTGTGATTTATGCATAGCAGTAGAAGGCATTGTCAATAAGCCATAGGTATAATTTGGATGAGCAGGTGAAGGTTTGGTAGAGAGCAGTCTTTAAGGCATTAAACTACTATTTGTCAAAAGGGGCTGTCTTCATATATTGCTATGGGCTGCACAGAATGATGTCAATATATAGAAGAAAAATATGACCATTTGCTCAACAAATGTGACTTTACTTCTCCATTTCAGCTGGACGACAGACTGACCTGAAGGAGCTGTGTACGGCAGGGTGTGCAGTGCTCCATGTTGCGGGCACTGTTGGATCACTTTCCTCTTTTGCAGTAGTGGCGGTTATCTGGGTGGGTGAGCATGTGCTGTTAGTATAGCACAAAGACTTTAATGATTTATGCTGCTGAGAAAAAGCAAAACGTGTTGGTTTTTCCCACACCTGGTGCAAAATGTATGCAATATATGAATACTTCTGCAGAAATTCTGGGGTTTGCTGAAGACTTAGGAAGGAAAAAACAAACTTTAAAAATATGATTGTGGGGCATGGAATAGGAACATGTATGCTGCAATGTCACGTAGCAAATATTTTTAATCATGTGATTAGTTTTCTTTTTTTTGGCCTGCAATCTTGTTTCTACTTGCTGTTTCTGAACACTGAAATTTTGGTTGCGCAAGACAGTTAATTTAAATGACTTCATACTATCTCTACATAGCTCGCTATGGGTTTTAAGAGCTACATGGATGATAATTACTAATTTCACATCACTTTTATGAGATATGCCCAATGAAAAGATAGTGCTTCAGTTATGAGCGTAAACCAGAGTACATTGTTGAAGCAGATTGAGAGTTAGGTTTCCTGATGTAGTATTGGTGTAGGACTTTGTCTTTCTTTACATTTGTAAACTAGGAAAAACACTTATTCAGGTATGGATTCTGATGTCAACAGGAACGGAGATCATCTAGTTTGCATAAGATTAGAAAGATACATAGAGCAGAATGAGACCAATTGTCACCAGGAAATTCATATGCAGAAACTGGGTCTTCTGTACCATCGCATTTTGCAAGCACTGCTTAGCAAATTACAGTAGTATTTAGTAGCATGCACCCTAACTAATCTTGCCGAGATTTGGATAAAATAGTTACCACAGAGCTATTTGTAAGTTTTCTCATATTTGTAAGGTTACTAGTGTTCTCGAGCTGATTGCAGGAGCTCAGGAGAATTACTGAGTTTTTGATGCTATAACAGTAACAAATACCACTTTAAAGAGAGGAACCAAAACAAAACCAACAATGAAAAAACCCGTTGGTCCCTGTAGGACAGAAAATGCTGATTCTGGTATTAGTAGAATACTTTAGCATTTCCATGATGTTTGTGAGTATCACAGGACATATAAAAATGTGAATACTGTGCACCCCATTGCCTTGTAGTAGTCAAATGATACTATCCTCAGCCTAAAGATGGAAACTGATAGAAAGTACAGAAGCTGCTAGTTTGAAATATATCTGCTTTTTTAGAGTAGTGTTTTCAAATCTTCAGTTTCAAATATTTGTACATATGTTTTGGAATCCCATTTTCAATATTTTTGAAGTTCCCTTTTTACAGTCCAGTTATTCTCTGGTGCCCCCAAAACCAAGAGAATTTCGGTAGGTGTGAGGGTATTCCTCCATCCTTAACTGCTTTAACCTTTAGCTTTCTGACTGAGACTTTCAATTCAGAAAAATTTTTAAAAATCTGTTTTACACAGTTAAAGCTGGTTTCAATTTTACAGAATTCTTTCTTTAGACTAGTTTGAAAGTTGCAGTCTACGGGTGAAGTGATATTCCCAAGTTGCTTCATATTTGGTTTTGGTAATGGGATTTTATAAAGGTGAATACTTAGAGCTCTGCTCTGAATTTGCTCCAGGTTGGACTAAAAATCTCACATGACAGGAACTGGGTCTGCTTGTGTTTTGTTGGGAGAAAGAATGCATGTTTTTCCTTGACCTGGTTGTAGTTAAGTTCATTAAGTCTAAAAAAACCCAAATCTGGCAAACACGGTTAAGTGTAGTTTTATTTATTTGTCTTTCACCCAGAAATGCCTGTAGTAGGAGTTCATGTCCATCTGCAAATGTCTCAGAATTGGGCTTTCTCTTGTAAAGTATGCAGAAGTTATGTTTTTTCTTCTTTAATTTTTGTTCTTCAGATTTTACAACATTCTTTCTAGTTGAATAGCAAAGGAAAAGTCAGTCATTTATGGCATGTAATTAAGCTCCCTATATGCTGAACGTTTGTTGTTACCATAGGAAAAAATGTTTGCTTCTCTTGAGTAGTGTTCTGACAGTAAATACTGCGAATACATTTCTTTCATTATTACATGTGGATTTCTGAGAAACCAACCTTTTCGACAGAGCTTTGTTTTTCTTCACAAAGGAAACAGCTGAAATTTAATAGAAGAGGTTGAAAATTAGTAGTGACCTCTAATGCAAGGAACGTAACAAAAATCACACTTCCGTTGTGCATCCTCACAGAATGCTGTACGTTATATTTTACAATAATCAGTGCAAATCAAGTACCGCACACCATGCTGAGCTTGGAATCGGCATTCAACATGCAACCCTCAAGACAGAAATAGGTGGTACTGGTGGGGATGAAAACTGGTTTGGATGAAAACTACAAAAAGTAGAAAAATAGATCTCCTAACAACAAAATCACACCTGGTGTTAAAGCCTAGTTTCTCATTAAGGAATGACTATTGCCTGCTGTGTATAAAAATAGCCGACACAAATAGCACAGCTTAGCAGTGCTAATTTAATAGTTGAATGTGCTTATGAGTGTTCAGTGGAGCAGAGCGAATAATCCAGCAGAAGCAGTATATTCAATGATTTTAGTCCCTCTTTTCTGCTTATGGAATAACCACAAACAGATCACAATTTTCTCGAGTTCATCTCTTCAAATATTTTTTATTAATAGCTTTTTCCAGATACAAATTACTGAGTTGATAGATCATGAATATTTTGAATTATATGATACTGCATACTTGTGGTTAATCAGATAAGACATTTTACCATTCTTGTTGACTGTCTGGGTTGAGTACACAACAGCTTTCATGAAGCTTAACCCAGCCACATGTAAAATGAAGCAAATGTACAAAAGCACACATATGACTATAGTTTGGTATTTCCCAACACACATTCGCATTATTTATCTTCAATATAGGTAGAACAGAATCTTCACTTCATGCATTTGCTATAGAGCAGAATGGGACTTGTAATTTTGCGCTTAATGAAATGTTGTATTCTGCTGCTGCAGATGTGTATTTTAGTGGGTAACATGCATGCTGTGTTTCATTCACAGGGTAGGGTGAAATCAGATTTATCCATTGGATTTCCAATGTAGGAAGGAAAAGACACACCAGAAAGGCATAAAAGACAAAGTTTAAATATTGTATCTTTAAACTGAATGTGAAATTCACGCACTAGCTGGAAGCCTGCGTGCCCAGTGATGAATCACAAATGGGAAAACAGGATGATGCAGTGCCATCAGGCAGGGCGGCAATGTGCTGAGCTTTACTTCAGAGCACAGTAGGTGAGCAGGGAATGTTGTGTAATTAACAGGGGTGAACACAATGGTGAGCACCCTGTGCAGAAAAACAGGACCACTGGTAAATTAGGAGGGCCCCATGGCAGATCATAGTGCATCTGTATGGTCCCATTCTCTCCTTTTCTCCTGCTTTAACTTTGGGTATGGTGTCCCACCTCCAGGTACACACTTCATAAAGTTTTATGAAAGCTAACTTACTTGGACTTGGTGAGCAGTTCAGTTTGTGCTTCATAATATGTGCTTCATCTTATTAATTTGCATTTTCCATAGACATAGAGGGACCCAGTTCCATCTGGATTTTTGAATGCAGTGGTGATCAACTGATGCTATAGCCCCCAAAATACCGCATAGGTTGGGGCTTTACAGATCACTCTTACGCACTATTTGATTTATGTATGGTGTGCACCACAGAAGAGCAAGTAAAATGAAATAAGAAGTGAAAACAATCTTGAAACATAGCTAGTATCAATTGTCTCCTTTAATGTTTTTCCAACTCTTCCTACCTCTGGAAGTTGCTGAGAATGTATCCCTATAAATGGCAGGAGGCAATTTAATAATAATTGGGAAATAGTATATTAAAAGAATGCTTGAAAGAAGAAATCATCAGTGTGCTTATGATATTTACAAAACCAAATCTGGAGCATTGCTATAGATCTCTGCTCTGTCATATAAGCTTTGTTTAAAATCAGCTTTCCAGTCTCTTCCTGAGATCTTTAGGTACTTATTCAGCTATAAGAATTCAAGATTTCTTTCAAAAGACCAGGAAGGGGTAACAGAAGCTGGGAAGTTCCTAATGCATTGGAAATTGATGGTGCTGATCTTATAGGTACTAAAGGTGGAAGGTATTGTCTGCTTTCATGTAGGGCATAACTCTGCTACATTTAAACTCTTTGACTTGCTAGGCTGATTAGATGTTGGATGTGGTTCTGTAGTGACTAGAATGAGACTTACACCTATAACTGTGTAGTATTTAAATATTCATTTATGAAACAGAATACGCATTCTGAAATCAGGCTAACCACCTTTTTCTGAGAGCGTTTCTTTACTAACAGTGTTCACTTACGTTCTCCTCCACTTGTCTCATCTCTCTGCTTAAAAAAAAAAAATAAAATCTTGTAAAATATATTTTCCCAGCTAGATGCATTTGCAGATCCAATTTGCTGTAGAGGGAACTGTGTTAGCCCAACAGGAAGAACAAGGATCAGAAGGTGCTTGAGCTAGTTTAAAGTTACTTGTGCAGCCATTCTCACAAATGTATGAAACCACAACTCTAGCACCTTTCGACACAAAGTAGTGTAAGAAAGAGTACCATCAAATGAATGGTTCCTTTTGTCAGAAGTAGGACAAAAGCTGATTTTTTATACGGAAAGCTACTAAGAACTTTCAGCTTTTAATGATTCACTGACAAATATCTGCATTCCATGCTGCCTAATCCCCAGTTCCTTTTCTGTGCAGATTTAAGTTTGAATTTAACATTCATTCCATTGCAGACTGAAAGCAAACATTGAAATTTGCCACTAAATAGAACTTCGCTTCCAGTTATGGCGAGTTTTTAAAACACATCTAAATAGGACCCCCATTGACTGAGGATGTAGTACTTTAACTTTCTCTTGCTTGTTTGGACAATTGATAAGTTTTTCAAAAGGTGGATAACAAGGCATAGACACAACTGACCGCTGTAGCAGGTATGAAATGAAGGAATCTTGAAACTGAAACAAAGATACTATTTCACTTAAATATTAATACCCTGAATTAAATAATAATAGCCAGAATTGCTATATGGTTTAAAATACATCCAGAAGTGTAGGAAAACCTCCGTCTCAGTGAGCTCAGAGTGATATGTACGCATCATTCATTCTCAGATATTCTCCAGTCATTAATTCCCAGCTGACCTCCTTCAGCCAAAGCTGATGTGAACTTTAGGAGTGAGCTGGAAATTCCTCTCTCCATTCTTATTCATCTTAACCAGAAATTATTAAAACTGTTGATTCAGAGGATGCTACAAAGCTCACTCTCTCATTTCTCCCTAGGAGGAAAATGCTTTCTAAAGATAGGTGATTGACGACATTTTTTATTTCCTGATTTTGGAGAGACTTTTAGTTTATTTAAATAGCTTTCCTTTAAAATATAAACACATCTAGAGCCAAGCAGGTGCCTTTTTAAGTGAGTGCGTAATGGAAGTAGATATTTGATACAACTGATTCAGCCTAGGTTTACAGTCCATTGTAATCTGCTGTTCCCTTCCTCACACTAGCATCCCTGCATGGTGCATGCTACCTTTCCTCCCTTTTTTTCCCCTCACTCTTCTCCCTTCCTTCTCTACTATCCTCTCCTAAAATCTCCTCTACTTCACAGGTACCAAATAACTTTACTTCAGCTCTAATTAGAAAAATCCTAGATTGTATTTGTCTCAGAGAAGTCTCTGCTCATTTATCTCACATTTGTCTTTGAATCTGTTGCGTTTGTTAAAGACCAGAAGAAACCTGACTGATTTTCCTAAACGCATGTGTTGGCCTTATAAAGGTTTTTCTTCTGTCTTTAAATCTGTTGAAGTACTGAATTTATCCACATAAATTTCTATATTTTGCATGTACTCCCCTTCCTCAGGAAGATAACACCAAAGTTACAGACACACCTTTAAAACTTAATCACATGTATCAAGAGGAAGACAGAGCGATCGAGCCTTTCAGCTTGCTGGGCCGCAGGTAGGATATCAGAGACAGAATCACAGAATGGTAGGGGTTAGAAGGGACCTCTGCGGGTCATTTAGTCCAACCCCCCTGCCAAAGCAGGGTCACCCAGAGCAGGCTGCACAGGACCTCGTCCAGGTGGGCCTTGAATATCTCCAGAGAAGGAGAATCCACAACCTCTGTGGGCAGCCTGTTCCAGTGCTCCATCACCCTCAAAGTGAAGAAGTTCTTCCTCATGTTCAGGCGGAACTTCCTATGGTTCCGTTTGTACCCGTTGCCATTTGTCCTGTTGCTGGCCACCGCTGAAAAGAGTTTGGCCCTGTCCCCCTGACACCCACCCTTAAGATGTTTATAGGCATTTATAAGGTCCCCTCTTACACTTCTTGTCTTCTGGCTAAAGAGGCTGGGTTGACGGTTGGACTTGATGATCTTAGAGGTCTTCTCCAACTTATGACTCTATGATTTTCTTAGAATTGGGGAAAAAAGAATGTAAAACAACAGAGCTTTGACTGGTTTTACTTGACCTGAAATTGTTGGTTCATCCTGCTTCATAGGCTTTGTATAATTTGACCTTCAGTGAAACATATCATTCTTCATAGAAATTAATTGTATGTGTGGGGTTCACATCGTAGTGTTAAAATGAAATTAGTACTGCACAGGAGGGGATAAAGCAAGGAAAATCATAATGTCTTAATTGGCTATAAACCTTCTGAGTGAAGCACTGTTTTCAAACTAATGAGATAGCTGTCATCTTTACTATCTATGATTCAAATATACCCCAAAGTTATGATTTATACCTTAAACAAAAAGACTGTAGAGACTGAAAAACTGTACTCTGATGCTGTGAGATGTCTTCCCCTGGGTCAGCAGCATCAGGCAATGTTCTTAGGTTGCTCAGGAACTGTAAAAGCTTCCTAGAAGAATTAGGGGCACAGGTACCTTTTGTCATGGCATTTACTGATAACGTCCTTGCAGTCAATTGTCCAGTGCAGAAAGATGCTGTGCAGGTTTCAGTAACATGACAGTAAGCCTTAGAGAGTCCATGGCAGTATGGATTACAGCTGAGATAAATTATTTTACTAAATTTTAGTGCCAAGGATTGACGTGTAAAGTTTTTAATATGCTCTTTGAAGGAAAGTCAGATTTCATTATATTAATATGAATCTTTGAGTTGTGCCTTTTTTTTTTCTTAAAAACACGTTGTAAATTAATGCGGTTTCCATCTTCCTTTTTTTATAACACGCTTCACTTTCACAGTGTACACAGTGATCTGATCTCAGCTTATTTGCTCTGAAGATAATGTAAGTTTTGCCAATGACTTTGACAAAGAAAAGCACTTTGCCCAGTAATTGCTTGTAATATGTAGATATAACTATCTATAATAATACGTGCTGTATTTCAAAAATCGTGGGAACAAGAAGTGTAAAGCCATAATACTGAAGAACTCTGGGGCTTCAGTTCTCATTTGCACTACACCCCTCTTTTATACTGGTTAGCTCTGGGAAAGCAGAGCATGCTTGAATTGATACAACTATAAACTTGGCTCACTTCAAGGTTGCTTTACTGTGGCACAACGCAAAGAAGCTTTTGTGTACCAGGGGACTAATACCTAGGAATAACCGCCACCGCATCCCTTCCTTAGTGTACCTGTCTATAGCTTTCTAGAATGTATTCTTTAGGCTCTGTGCACTTCAGGTAGTTGCTTTTCCGGTTGTGGTGATTTCTAAGGTAATGTGATAGAATAGGAAGGTACAAGAAAAATCTATTTTAAATATTGTTTTTAAATTTGGAAATAATTTAGGTATTGTCTTCAAATGCTCTTCATCTGTTGATAGCAATATGATATTGAAGAGTGTGTGTAACAGAAAAAGTGCTGGCTCTACAGCACAGAAGCCCTTGTGGTAGTGGGTCTATTCTGTGCTCTGGCATCAGGCTGAGATAGGCTTTGCTTACCTTTCATCCTCATCCAGAAGAGTCTGCGGTTGTTTCAATACTTACTGCCCTTTGGATGGGTTTGACTCAGACAGTAGGTAGTAACAAAAAAAAAAAAATGTTGGTTTAAAAAAAAAACAGTCTGAGGTCTGAGCTGTAGACCACTGCTGCTTCTACCCTGTGATGAAAGGAGACATCCAAGGGTATGAAGGAGCATTACCTCCTCTGCCGGGTGGTGGCATGCCCAGCACTCCTGCTTCCCAGTCACGGTTACACTGGGTGGATGACAGATGCTCCTGGTGACTGAATTGCTGACTGTGGTAGTGCGTAGTGAGCACCACCACCACATCCCACCGTATTTTAGCTGGAGTGGATATCATCCTGCACAGGGTTCATGGTCGACTGGAAACAATGGTAGCTGAGATGTTCAAAAACAAGTGGCAAGCATATCTAAATTGAATTTATCATTTGGTAAACCCTATAAATGGGTATGAAGACCTTCACTAGTTTACATAGGGGAATAAGAACCTAAACTGACATGTCCTTTGCATTTTCCATCCTCAATTTTGGAAATATTACTCAGCAAGCTGAAACAGGATGAAGCTTGTACTGCTTCTAAAACCAAATTTAAATGTGCAGTGTGAAGGTAGCTTTCTAGAAATGTTGATATATCAGATGTAATATCCTGCCCTCTGGAATATTCAAAGACATTTAGAAAGACTACTGTACAAGAATTATACCTGTTGCCACTCCAGTGATATGCATCCAGTGGGCATTATTTTCCCCTTTAAAGCCATATTTCTGAGTCTACTTACTAAGTGGAAAAAGTCTCAGCTTTTATTTAAGCAAACAAACAAACTTCTGTCTTCAGAGAAAGACTTGCAAGTGTAAAATCAAACTGAAGGCAAGAAAAACAAAATTCTTGTCTTGGACTTTTGTGTAGTGTGTTTCATTTTAAGCCAGTCTCAATATTTGTGCATGCCTAAGGCTGACAATACTGATTAGGCATAGTCTGGAGACCGTAGAAAACGGAGATGATTGTTTGTTTCGGGTCGTTCCCCTTATCTTATTTTATTGCAGAGACAGAAAGAAATGCCAACAAAATTATTTCCTGAAAAGTGGCTCTGACAGACACCTCTGTAGAGTTTCTGATCCAAAGCCACTAATGTGATTGCTGGAAAGGATGTGATCCCAAGGCCGCCTCACTGGCAGCATGTCACAGAGTGGTAGGGGTTAGAAGGGACCTCTGCAGGTCATCTAGTCCAACCCCCCTGCCAAAGCAGGGTCTCCCAGAGCAGGCTGCACAGGACCTTGTCCAGGCGGNCCTTGAATATCTCCAGAGAAGGAGACTCCACCACCTCCCTGGCAGCCTGTTCCAGTGCTCCATCACCCTCAAAGTGAAGAAGTTCTTCCTCATGTTCAGGCGGAACTTCCTATGGTTCCGTTTGTACCCGTTGCCCCTTGTCCTGCTGCTGGGCACCACTGAAAAGAGTCTGGCCCCATCCCCCTGACACCCACCCTTCAGATATTTGTAAGTATATATTAGGTCCCCTCGCAGCCTTCTCTTCTGCAGGCTAAACAAGCCCAGCTCCCTCAGCCTTTCCTCACAGGAGAGATGCTCCAGTCCCCTCACCAACCTCATAGCCCTCCGCTGGACTCTCTCCAGTAGCTCCTCATTCTTCTTGAAGTGTGGAGCCCAGAACTGGACAGAGTACTCCAGATGGGGCCTCATTAGGGCAGTGTAAAGGGGAAGGAGAACCTCCCTCGACCTGCTGGCCACACTCTTCTTAATGCATCCCAGGATCCCATTGGCCTTCTTGGTAACCAGGGCACACTGCAGGCTCATGGTTAACCTGTCGTCCACCAGGACACCCAGGTCCCTATTCGCAGAGCTGCTCTCCAGTGGGTCCGCCCCAAGCCTGTACTGATGCATGGGGTTGTTCCTCCCCAGGTGCAGGACGCTGCACTTGCCCTTGTTGAACTTCATAAGGTTCCTCTCTGCCCAAGTCTCCAGCCTATCCAGGTCAGTACACTTGCTTCTGTTTCGATTCAGCTCTACTCGGCTTCTTCCCTTCCTTGGCACCCAAGTGGAGAAATCTGGCAAGATGGCTAACCCAGGGAAATAGGTATCATTTTCCCTTGTATGTTTAGTGAAGGAAGGAACCTGATCACCACTGAATTATTTGGATGCCCTTTTATGCTCACATAACACCAGCTTGTTTTCTGAGAGTAAGAAAGCGTACAAAATAAATGAAAGAGCTGATGGCACAAAATTAAGATATTCAAACACTCATTTTTTTTATAAATATGCCAAATTAGGATCTTCTTCCTACTCCTCTGTAGTGAAATTCTGATGCTGCAAATGTATTTTAGAAAGAGCTTTGAGTAAGTATCGCTTATCAAGAAAGCCCTGATCCTGCAAACTTCTCATGAATGAGTAATCACTTGATCCTCTTGGGTCCTTTGGAGCTCCTTCGGACTGAGTAAATAGGGCTGAACCGGTCTTAAAAAATGTGGTGTTTCTTCCATATACATTCCCATTTCTTTGGCTTTTCTAGCTAAGGGGACTTGTTCAGATGTTTTGATTAAAACTGTAAAATATATACTCTTATTATACAATTTCTACAGGAAAAATGTTCCTGAAGTACAAACCGCACCAGTTCACACCTCTGGACTCTCGTTTCTAATTTATTTCTTGTCAACAGCACAAAATGTATTTGGCATCTTTGTTTAATGTTCACGCATGTGTAACTGCTGTTGTGGCTCTTTCCAACAGGCACTGGAGTTACGCTCCACTGAAACTAACGGCATTTCATTTGCTTGTATCTTTGGCAACTGGACAAGAGAGTTGATAAGAGAAAGTCTTTGCCAGTTGTACAATAATAGCTTAGTAGTGATACAGGATAGTGTAGGTGAAGTACATCTGCAAATCAGCAAATGACTGAATGAAGTATATTTATCTGTATCAAAAAAAAGTAACAATGTTTTTTTAAAATTCACAGAATTATACAGGCCCTTTCAGACGAAAGAAGATAATTTCACTTCTGTGCTGTAGTTGTCCAGTTATAGTTGGAAGAATGCTTGTTAGCAGTGACAAAAAACTATACAAATAAATACGGCATCTTTAGATGATACTTTGCTTTTTCAGTATTTTAGCTGTTATTCTTCTAAAAGCAAGGTTTGTTTTCTAATTTACAGGTGCAAAAGCATAGCTGTTATCAGTTATTACCAAATCATTAACATCAAATGTCACTTTTCTAGAAGCCACAAAAATAATGCAGTCATTGCTTCAAACCGAAGGTTTTCTTAAGTTTCACAATGCTGTAAACTGCCACTAATTCCAACGGGATCTGAACTTCGGTTTCTGTTGTTACTTTTTGTTTCGGAGTATCTGAATTGAATTGCAATCAGTGTTCTTGTTGAGATCGCAGTTGGCTAGAAGGGAGGATATAACTGAAGTGTAGTATTTTCAAACTAGGGTGGGGTTTTTCCATGGAAAATGGTGGAAGTATGTAATATTTAATTACCTGTTAGAAATATTTGTTTACTTTTTCATCAAATAAGGACTACTGTAAAATCATTTAGGGCCTTGAAAATTAAGGTAGAGACTTTATAAAAAATGTCTTTTAAGAAACAGCTGAAAGAAACCTAAGTTCTATTCATTTAAGAACAAATGAACTGCAATTAACGTGTTTAATGTAAATTGACCAATTACTTCAGCTGATCTGAGCATAGATTTTGGTGGGGGCAAACAGCTCGGCTGTGTGAAAATGAAAATGTTCATATTTTCAATTTAAAATGACATCTAGAGAATATAGATACCCTCCAGACTGAAGTGCACAAGCTGAAATTTGAAACATATTTATGGAAAAATGCAAATATTTTGCACATAAATTATAATGTGGCTGTAACTCTATTGTTTATATCTGAAATTGAAGATATGCAATATACCCAAAGTGAAAACAGTTGTGACTGGGAAATTTTTCTTCATTCTGCAGAAGAATTAGAGAGATACAGATAGTCAGCAAAGCAAGCCCCTGAGTTCCCAGTCCATGTCTAGAGCCATTAGTTCAAGTCAGGTTCCACTCATCTGTTTTACCATGAGCAAAGGCCACAAAAAGCGCCACTTTCTATAGCAGAGTCTAAAGACTTCCATGATGTAAATTACCCCAAGGGTAATAAGTTGAAACACAAAAAAGATGCCCATTTCTACGATGATTATGGGAGAAAATTTTAGGAGAATTAAAACAATTGTACTCGGTGAAATTACTTAAAGCTGGAATTGATGTAACAGAGGATTCAAACCCTGCTAATTTATTCAGTTAATTCTGAATTAACCGAAGCCTAAGGATAACACTTTCTGGGAGACCCACCAATAGCAATGCACAAAGAGAGGTTTTCTCATTTTAGTTTAAGCAGTGGCCTTAGTTAGAAACCTTAAAAGAACAGCTCTACACTTTTAACACTGCATTTTTATTTTTATGATGATTTGAGGGTAATCTAACATCTAAATTGGCTTAACACATTTCTGCAGGCAATCTGTGACAAAAAAGGAAACCAAGGAGATAGAAGCATTATCTAAAGGGTATGAGGAAAAGCAATGGGACATCCAAATGAACCACAGTCACTCGTGTCAATAATCAGAGCAGTATTATTTATAATTGGCATAATGTTAACTCAGTTTCAGAGTGTAACTCTGCACATATTTTGTTTGCTTTCTAAAAGAAACAGAAAATCCTTACCAGTATTAATTTAGTTATAGTACGTTACAAACTTTTAGACAGGGAAATGCATCCAAACGTTTGTGAGAGTCCTCAGAAGGGAAGTATTCATGACAGTTCCAATTTTTTTTATAATCCCATTATGTAAAAGTCAGATATTGCTGGAAACAACATTTTCTCTTAAAAATGAAAAAAATGCCATCACTTTCCCTTGCAGATGGAAGGTATCAGAGAAGCAGCCTTAACCATGGAAAGGGGATGGTTTTGCTGCAAGGGGTAACGTAAATCAGATGCGTCTTCAAAATTAATTCCACTACAATTTTTTGCCACTGGTTTCAGAATCTAGGAAAAATGACCCCCAAATAAATGAAAATTGTTGTTGTTCTCTACCTTAGGGATATAGAATGGATTAAATTAGTTTAATTAGATTAAACTGCTGCTGAAGTGGAAAACGTTTCCTTGGTGGAGTAAACAGGCAGGAAGGCTGAACTTCAGAAACTCTGTTCAAGTCCAAGTTAAGCTACCTCAAGTAAGCTTCCCTTTGATTTCTTGAGAAAGACGAAGAAAAAAAGCTTAGAATATTAGCCACTCTTCATGACCACAGAGATGAAGGGATTTTTCTTACTTGTACAGAGCTATGACTCTTTTACATCTTTTTGTCTTCAGATTCAGTATGCATTCAGTTTTACAATTTACTTTCTTCAGTATCACTCACATCAATGGTTGACTGTCCTTCTGTCCAGTAGAGACACTTCAGATGGTGATGAATGTCAGTATTTATCATGACTTAAGGTTTCTCAGGCAAGAGAAAATGCTATTGGAATGTCTGTTATATCATAAAAGTCGTACTTTTTCATGAAAGCAGAAGGGGAAAAATGTGGATATAACAACAAAGACATCACGTTCGGTGTGTATGGAATCTCCCTCTCTGCAAAACCTACTATTTTCTGAAGTTGAGACATCATCCAGAATAAGACTCCCGCATTGGTTGTAATTTTTGTGTGTAATTGCAATTTAAAGTTTCATGTTCTTTTAGTATTAATGAGAAACAAAGGACAAAACAAGTTTTGCGCTCAGACACAAAGATTTTATATCTGAAAGCATAATAGGGGTGATTTTCAGTGAAATCAGCTCTAAAAGAAACTTACTGTGTTCTGTCTTCACTGCTAAATCTGGCACAGGGTATGGAATCAGTGCTGGGAAAGATTATTTCTTGCAGAAATGATGAAGCAATAGGAACATTGCTGCTTTTTTTTTTCCTCTCTTTTAAAGTGGATTTGAATATAACCAGTGGTTTGAAGAGATCATATGCTGAAGTTTCCATGAAAAGTCCCGTGAGGAATTAGATACTTATTCTTGGATTTATTTGAAAATGCCAGTCCAAGTTCATAAAATTGGTCTATGGATAAGAAATCAAATCAAATGCGGAGTAGTTTCACTCGGGACAGCAGGAACTGTCCACACCTAACCCACTGCAGGCAACAGGACATACAAAAGAGGGAAGACAGACAGTGATTCAAACTTATCATTTAGGCGTATTGATGGTACTGCCTGTTTAAAAAATGGTTTTGAAACATTTCTATGAGAATCCTTTCATGTGTAATAATTCTCGATAGTCACTGTGACTGTTACTCACAGTCTGACTCCTGTTACTGTTTTAGCCAACTATTTAATTTCTCTTTCTCTGTATTTGCTTCTCCTTTTCTCTGAACAAGTTTCTCTTGGACTTCTCTTCTTCAGTGAGTGTTCGTTTATGTTCAGAACAATTCTACTGCATTACAAAATTTGTTTAAATCATGCCTACCAAGTACCTACCAGCCGTGTCTCAGGGCTTAAGGTTACCTGGATCCACCTGAGCTGTTTTTATTTCAATGAGTGTTAAAGTCGTAAAAAGCCTTTGTAGACCTTTGTCAAAGATACTACTGTATAACCAAAAAATTAGCTTTAAATTGACCATCACAGAATAATAAGCATTGCAGCTGTGGGAGCGTGCATCTCAGCAAGAACTCATCTGTTCTGCCCAAAGTGTCTTGACATTAGCACAAGCTTTTGTACTGTAAAAACACCGTTATTGACCAGCTCTGGGTGACTTAAACTTGCTGCCTTGTGAAGTCTACATCAAAACTGTTAGGTCATCATTATTCTAAACTACATGGCTTGTATGTGATTGTGTCGGCCTGTGGTATCATTAATACTAATTAAATAACTTTCTGATAAACTTTTCAAGTGGGTTCATTTTAATTCACTGAGAAAATACCACTGATGAAGAAGCATTGTTTGCATCTCATATGGCTGATGCTTTTCTGACTAAGCAACATGGATGATCAAAATTCACTGCTTATCATACTTTCCTCTTAAATTCCAAGTGATATTCACTGCTTATCATACTTTCCTCTTAAATTCCAAGTGATTTTTGTATTTTTTTATTTAAATTCTTCAAGTAAATTACTATTAAAAAATTTCTCGCTGGAAAAAAGCCTGAAAACTCATGTACATATTTCCAGACTGTAAAAACCCAGAAACAGATGTTGCAAGCTCCCACTTTTATTTATGAAAATTTGAAAAATAGCTAAGGAGCAAGTAGAACTTTTGGAAGTGTGACTAAAGACTTGTGATGTTTGCAATACTGCACACAGTCCTAGAGAAGCTCTGAAATGGTTACACAGGACAATACACAAGTAACAAGTAACAAATGGAAGACTGAGATGGAGTGATGAAGACAATGTCTTGGCAGAAGCTACTGGTGTTATCACGGTTTTACGAGGAAGCAAGCCTTGCAGTTGTTCAAAGCAGACGAGGAAATCTTGTAAACATGCTTTAAAGAAATGAGGAATCATAACACGTAAAAGGAGTTTGACTTCTCTGCCTCAAAGCAAGCTGATGTTTTGATCCTTCACAGTCTTCCTTGTTGGTATCATTTGGGTCAAGGATATTTTGGGACAAGAAAGATCCTTAACACTTTTCTTCCCTCTCAGCATCGTATGAAGAAGTCAGAGCTAATAACAAATTTGGTGGCATTATGGCAGACTCTAGCTGTAATGTGACTTAATTATCCAAATGTCTTCTAAGCATATGTGTTTTCTCATTTCTCTCTTGGCAATTGCTAATGTAATCGTGAGCCATGGCATAAGGAATATAATCTACTTGGGGTCAATGCAAATATGCGTTTGAGTGACTGAATGCTCTAATTGGGTGTGGAGTATCTTGCCTTTATTTGGCTTCCATGTCTGATCTAACTCAAGGTGTAGAAAGGCAAATTAGGGTCATTCTATTCCTCATTGCTGCACAATACTGGTGGGAGGCATTTGGCAATAGACCTCTCAGGGCATGTTTGGCTACACTGTGTTGACAACAAGGGTCGTGGTTTTCCTGTGAATCCGCCTAGTTACACAGGTACCTTGTTCATATATGTAAAGCAGGAAGGAAAGCGCGATTGCTTTCCGGTGGTCTACACAGAATAATAAGCACAGCTTTAAATACACAAAAATGCAATCAATGTGTTTATGAAAATATTGAAACTGCCCTTCTTAGTATTTAGATGGTTAAAAATTATTTAGGCTCTGTTTAATCAAATATATATTTACCAATTTCTTTGCAAATCAGTATGCATTATTTAAATATGACAATCAGAATATTCTGTAATTCTTGCCAATTTGCTGGGTTCTGTTGCTGAGGAACAGTGACAAAAACAAATTGCAGCTCCCTTAGAGACTCTTGGTACATTTGAGCTTTTGCCTGCTCAAAAGAGCAAGGAGAATAAATCATGTGAATCTTCTTCTAAACCTGGTCATTGTGCCCCACAAACAATGTCTGTATTCCAACATACAAACGTGATTCCTTGAGTTCCTCCTGATGGCAAGTGGCTCAGATGCACTGGCAGAGACAGCTGTAGGCACGAGACTTCAATTTTAACAGTGAGTCGTGACTTCGTTAAACATGAAGTAGCATATCCCTGGTTATCATTACATTTAGAGCCAGTTCCGAGATAAAAGATGCCCAACTTTATGGCCACATTTTATATATCAGAATCCCTAATTTCCCTTAGGGGAGATGTAGAGCAAAGAATTAGGAGACCTGCTTCTGTGGTTCTCAGAGCCCCCAAATCACGTGTTGTCTTGCAATAGCTCCGGGCCAGCACTCCGGATTCATATGTAAGTATGTGAGTCAGCCTTGATTACCTGGTTGCTTACGGTCACATCGAAGCTTGTCAAGCAGCTACTTGTACTACGAATAAGCTGGAAGTCCTGATGGCCTAGCGCAGTTTAGTTTTACAAGAAAATACTGTTATGATCTTGCTATTCCAGATAGTATCAGCATGGTCCTACGCCTGGGACTGTATTGAAGACGAGTTGTGTAGCTTTGCAAGCTGACTGCTTTGACCTGCACATTAATCAAAGTATCTTTCTCCATGTACCCACTTTTTCCATTCAGGCCCTATTAAGGGGGTGGAGATTGCAGTAACAGTGACTTGCTTTGAATTGGGACTGCCTAGCTATGTCATTTGCTCAAGGCAGCCAGCTCCTACACCTGACAAAGTTTTTTATTGTAATCAAATGAAACAGGGAAGTAAACATCCAAACAGTATGTCAGCGGACAGAAGTAAGTATAACAGACTGCTTTAGCATGTGGAAGTTAGTACAGTTCAGTCTTGCTATTCTGCCGAGAAACAGATGAGAAGAATAAATGCAGAACAGTGCAGTTTGTAGTTTGTCACCTGCCTGTGTTGTGAATTGCCACCGCCACTGACAAGCACTGGAGGGACACAGCAGGAGCACAAAGGAGAGGCAGAAGAAACAGAGGACCTGATAACTGGAAACTAAAGAGCCTGGCAACTGCAGATAAGCAGATGCTTATTACTTAATCTATGAAGAAGTATCATGAGACAGGTAGTAGCACGGGCACTCTACAGAAGTTATTTAATATGCCGGGTTTTGTTTTGTTTCTAATTCCTCTTTCGATCTTAGAGCTACATTTTCACAGAGACAGAGACCTGCCCGCTGGTGTGGGAATGCACTGACTTTTGTGCACTTGTGCTACAAAGCTTACAGACTTTGCAGCTCGTGGGTTCTGTCGTATCTGCAAATAAATTTGAAAGCACAAATGTTCTTTTTTGGATGAAGAGGTACCTACTGAGCCACAGCTTTTCAGTCAAAACTGTGTTGAAGAGACCTAAAGTAAGAAATTCCACTCATTTTTATAAATCTGACTTTTTTTAGGACAGCTGGAATGTGGGCAGAAATAGAATTGCCTGTGCCATATAGCTAGAATGTAATGTACCACCTCTGTTAAAAAAAAAAGTCTCTTACAAAGTCTGCTGCCTCTTAATAAATACAAATAGTGATAAGAATAAAAAGCTTGATGTAATTATGCTTGATCTTCTTCAAAGCTTCTTTCTGTTGACCGAAACATGAAAGACTTGGTAGCTACAAGAATGCAGGGGTTTAGTGGAGAAAGATTCTTTCAAAAGCATCTCAAAGGGGGGAAATAAGCAACTAAAAAGGGAGACACATTACGGATTTCAACCACAGAAGTCAACACTGGAGTATTCAGCCCTGGAAAATTCAAAGAAGGGGGTATCTACTGTGAATTTAAGAACGCTGTGGTTAAGCTGTAGTTTATATCTTGTGACATTCATCTAATTAGAAACTGTGTTTTCTGTGCTTAGCGGAAGACGTAAGAAAAAAAGTTTTGCTTTGTGCTTTGTAATGTTGAAAGCATTAAGATCCGTAAACAATGGCAATTTAATCAAGTTTTACAGTTAACTCTCAGAATTATTCCAAAAGTTCCGAATGTTCTGGCAATGTTTCCCCTTTCTCATCTGCACCCACAGTCCTCATGGTGTTTTCTCTAGTCTCATCTGATGCACACAGGAGTTGCCACAGAGATCACCGTTTCGCTGATCACACTTCTTCACTGGTGAAACTGCTTTTTAGTATGAACTTAAGGGTTTGGGTAAATGAATAGGTAGTCTCAGCTATAGTCTTTTTATATCAGCAGGCTTTATTTCACTAAAGTAACTCTGGGATTGTATCTTTTAAACTGCTTATAGTCTTGGAAGCATGTGTATTTTTGCTTTCTGTGTTTTTATTGCAAAGCTAAAGGTATGTGATTATTTATATTTCATGTAGAACACATTTAATTTGCGTACAGCTGGACGTCAAAATATCCATATTGTAAGGTTAATAGCACTGTGGCTCAATTTAGATACACTCCCATTTGTTCATTTGTCTTTATCACCCAGCATCTTTAGCGAGTGTCTCTTCTGGAACTTTCTCAGATGCTTTGGTCAGAGGCATTTGCAAACTTTGTCAGCACCATTGTCAAGACCGCTGAACTTAAACAAATCTAATTGAATTGTTGAAGTGTTTACAAAAAGTACACAGTCGAACATGTTTACTATAGTCTATATTGTACTGAATATTTTTTTTTAAGTTTACATCTGTAAGCAAAGAATTGGTATGTTGGAAAACTTAATGCCAATCCTTGACTTGCAGCATTTCCTGGTACGCAACAGTATCAATGTTTGACAGAAATCAGTTACGATTTTTTTTCTCAAAGTTCTGACAGTCCATATAAAATGCTTTAAAAGCTTACTTTGTCTTAAGGTTGCACATCTGTTACTTGGTCACATGATTTGCTATTTTACATTTACATCTAAAACACTTCTACATTTGTTAGCATAAACTGCCCTAAAGAGTCTGTCCGAGTCTACCAACACAAATGTATTATAAAAAAGAAAAAGAAAAGAAGTTGTGCATTTCCATTAGAGAGCTTATTTTTCCTCATTAACTTTTTTCTGTTATAACTCTGGTCTGAAGCAGGTGTTCTGAGAGGGTCTAATTCTTTGCTAAATAAAGATGCTAGTTATTATCAGCCCCACCATACCTTTATTTTTACTGTGAACAACGTAGTTAAATGGTTCTTAAATATTTTCATTAAGAGAGTCATTAAAATTTTATTGTTAACAATTGGTGATTGCTTCTTATCCTAAAAAATATCATGCTTTGCATTCCTTTTTTAAAGTAGTGAATATGAAAAGACGATTTTCAACATGACCAAGGATTTGCATTTTATGGACAAGGTCAAAACAAGTTTGCTTTTGTATTACTTGTGGGATAGTTGCTCAGCTCAAAACAATATTAAAAAAAAAAAAGCAACATTAAGATACAGGAACTTTTCTCCTGGGTGAGAGACCATGTTTCTAAATCAGATGAGCTTAGTGTATGTATTCCTTTAATACCAAATGGAAAATACTTGAAAACTGTATTATCCAAAATACAGAGAGAAGGTTTGGATGCCTTCATTGCATCAAGTCCTTATATCTGTGTCAGTGCATTCTAAAACTCCTTTCTTCTCAAATAAGCTTTCCAACACCTGAAGAAAGAAGCAAATGTCTTCCCTCTCATCTTTCTTCTTGCCCCTACTGTTTTTAATAATGTATGTCTGACATGCTAACAATCAGGCACATGCTCATTCATTGTTGTCTCATCTCAGATGCCTGATAATGGCTTAAAAAGGATGATGAGTAGAATTGCACATCAAGAATCTCTTTTGTTGATTGGGTAACTAGGAGTGCATTTCCAATTTGCACTTTGGCTCTGGGGCTTCAGAAGCACCACGTATGTTTGATATCCACTTGGTTGCTTGCCCCCAAACTTGGGGATCAATCACTGTGTTGTGAGAGGATATATAGAAAAGAAAAAAGCGAGGAAAAAATGACTTTTATTCGACTTCTATTTTGACAATAGTAGAACATCTCACAGATTGAAAACTTGTCTATTGTAAAACATGTGGAGGAGCAAGTTTATATATGTGAGTGAGAGAGGGAACTTATGTATGTCTGTATTTCACTTTCATAATATCTCAAAGACAAAATAATTCATAACTTGCTTCGACTGACTGTTTTTGAGTTAAAGCAGGGATTACACTGAAACACGCTTCGACAACCGTTTCCATGTTAGTTCAGGACTCCTTGTGGCAAATCTGCATTCTTCTCAATCACTTGCAGTCAATCAGATTTTAATTTGTCTTTGTCTTCAGCCCTGCAAAGTTTGGACTGGAATCCCTTTGCTTCAAGGATCAAAGAGTGTTTTGCCTGTTTATGTCAGGCACACTTATGGAATGCTCTTGTATGTTTATTTAGCTCAATAATTATTCCATATTCACAAAAGTAGATTGATTCAGGAATGTTTTTCAGCACAACCTTTAAGAAATTTTGCTTTGTTGGAATTATGGCACCTCCATGTCTGTTATTTTCCTTTCGAAATACATTGTAGGAATTCACTACAAAATCTATAAAAAACCTATTCCAGGATTAAAAGTTTATTCTGCTTCTTATCTTGTTAATCAATATTGTTAACTAGCTGTGATGGACATAATTAATGGAATGACCCTAGCCCCTCCTAATTTAACATAAATGCCTTGTTCAGTCACATTCACTCTCTAAAATACAGGTGTGTGAGCATAAACGTCATAATTTATTTTAGATTCTACCGTGCTCATTATGTATTCTGTTTTCTTGTTAACAACTAATTTTAATTCTAACTCACCCAGCATCAAAGCCATCAAACAGCCCTCTTATGTCTCTGAGCTGGATGGCTAAATAACACATTACTGTATTGCACACTTACAGTCGGGAGGGATCAATGAGGGTAAAAACAGAATTCCACTACTTACTGGGCTTTGATGCATCATTGCCCAACAACTTGGTAAGATGCTGCCTGATGAGATACATGTCTTGGCTTGAAGTTAAATGGTGCTGGTATCAGAACAAACCTCCTGGATTTTGGTATGCATTTCATGTATCCTTTTATCAGTTTTCTTATTTGTCATGCTTTTGCTGAGCTCCCTTGAATAAGAACAAAAGGGTACACTTATTATGCAGCAATTTCATGAAAGCTATTTAAAATAATATTTGAGGAGGAAAAAACAAATCAAAATGAATAAAAGCCTATGAAACACATGATGAAACAGAATGAATATCAGAGCTATTAAATTAATAAGCTTGCAAAGCATTATTTATGGTATCTCAATGGAAGTTTAGAAATTGATACTGACTTTCCAAAATTAATTGAGTACCTTTGTTGTATTTCAGGAATACATATTCAAACTCACTGTACTCATTCCTTGTGGGGAAAATTATTCCACCTGCCAAAACCCTCAGGAGTTTCATCTAATTTTCATCTTGACAAGGTAAACAGTTGAGGTATTGACTCAGTATGGCATTCATTCAGTGAATCTGTATAGTCTGAGATTGCCTGTGGATGGTTGTCCTTGTTTTCTCAAGTTGCCCATTAAACAAGTGTTTGAAGCCGTGCAGAAGCAGTAGCCTGAAACAGAGATTTGGCAACTCCACAGCCCCACAAAGTGTGCTGTCAGGGAGGTTTACTTTTAGGTGTACCCTTCCCTAACAAGTACATACGCTGCTCATGAAACAGCAGAAATGCAGAAGAAGGATTTGGTATTAATGACTGACGTGCTCAGGAAGACTATGGGCTCAGCTCAGCTGTCCAGCCAGCTTGAAGCCCACTGTGTGTTCCTGTGGATCATCTCACATTCCTGGGGGTGGAAGACACCCCTCAGCCGTATCCCCAGTTCCCAGTGGCCTGCAGAGAAGCCCAGGGTCAGGCTCAGCTGTACCCTACAGTACTGCTACAGGCAGACCAGTTGGTAGGACTGGAAGGGAAGAGGTCTAAATGATGTCACGGAGCCTCCCAGTCCAGGTTTCTTTGGACATTACCTTCATAGTGTTGACTAGTATTCATTAGTGCAAATTTGATGGAGATGTAGGTGTTTAGTTCTCTGAAGAATTGGTGTCAACAGACCAGAGCTGTCTTCTCAGAGTTACCTGGCTGCTTTCTTATGGCTTTGAGTTGGGATGAGTGGCTGAAGTTCTAGTCTTTTTTGCTACAGCCGTGAAATCTCCCTGACTATCCCCATTTCACCACTAAAAGTACATTTGTTAATTTTTCCAGGACAGGTGATTTCTCTATGACACTAGTTTGCCCCAAAATTACTAACTTGGCTATTTCTGTTATACCTTCTTATGCAAGAATGACAGCTGAAGTAACCCACCAATAGTGAAGAGGGAAGATGCAGGAGTACTGACAGAAAGAATCCCATACCTGTTGTTGTTTCAGTTTGTTATTCTATTTTCTGTTTCTCTTCCCTCTGTTTTCCTTCTCCTTTTCTCTGAATGAGTTTCTCCTTGACCTTTCCTTTTTTCAGCAAGGGCTCTTTTCTTTTTCAGAACAATTCTACTGTGTTACAAAATTTGTCTAAGTCATGCTTTCCAAGTCCCTAGAAGCTGCATCTCAAAGCTTACAATAAAATAAAAATCCCATGCGTAGTGTGCCACAGCGTAGGTCCTTATTTTGTGGTGTTTAGTTATTAATGAGAGAGTAACTTAAGCTCTGCGTTGTTTTTCCTAAGCCAGCTGGGTGCTGTGGTGGACGAGGGAGCTCGGTGTGTGTGTAGCACACTTGAAGGATTGCTCATGTGGGACCTGTTAAAGCTGGACACTTTGTGTGTAAGCTTGCGCCAGCACCCATAGCAAGCGCACTGCCGTCTGTGTGCTCTTCTTGGCCTCCTCGTGGCTGTTGAAAGAATCAACAGGATTTTCAGACTCGAAGTGATCAGCCCGGCAACCTACCTGGCTCTATTTGTTTCCGCAGCCTTACCCAGGGGGTTTGCAAAACTGGTGTGATTATGGACAGAACCAGGCCCCTCCCAAATCTTTAAAATACACGTTGCATGAAAGCTCATGATTTTCGGAAAATATTCAAGGATATGTAAAAGAACCAATGCAGTGAATCGAATAACAGCACAGGAACAGCCAGTTCCATATTTCATCTTTCTTGCAAATGTACTTCTGCAAGAATTTGCAATTCTGCCAATAGCTACAAATGTTATTTGCTAGTGCAAGACATCAGTTCATAGTGAGCAGTAAAAATCTCTTTGACTTCAAGCTGTTTTTTCCCCTCATTGACCCTCTTAGATTAGTAATAGCTTAGCTACAAGAAGTACTATTTACAACCAAAATTTAAAAGCTTGCTTTCTTTGATTGGTAGTCATCATCCAACAGGTGATGTTCATTACCCGGTGAGTAATACCATCTCCCTAAGCCCTCCCTGCTTAAACGGGGAACCTTGCAGAACCCTGCTATAGATTGCTACAAAAGCTTTTTGTCTTTACTTCTTTGTTCTGAGACATTATCATAGCTGTATCTTTCCCTTTTAATATTGTCTATGCTGGCATTTTTCATCTCTGAAATGTTCCTGAATTGAGCTTCTGTGATTTACTTGTGTTTTAACCGCTCAGGGCTGTTCTCAGTGAGACTGAAAGACCTAGTAATGGTTTGGACGAAAAGAGGCAGAGAATGGATTTTTAAGAATCTAGTTTCCATCTGCACACTAGCAAGGAACAAACGCTCATGGTTTTGTTTCTCTTCAATTTCTTGTTTGCACCTTGCATGTCTTCTTGGGTTGATACCAAGGACTTTATTGCCCAGGACTGTATTCTCATAGATCACAGCTCCAAAGGACATTGTTCTTGGCTGGTATCTCCAGTCACTTCCATAAGGCGAAAAGAAAAAAGAAAAAGGATAAGGTAATTGCATATGCTGTTTATATTCATGTTTGTACCTGTAGGCATGTGTTGACAGGGAGATGTGGTGAAATGATAAGAATATTATGAAAGGCGGTTATTCGTTTCTGTGAAATAAGGAAATATGACGGCACCGATTTAATTCCTGAGAGCACAGTGAAAAGGACTAGGACTATATAAAGGCAGCACAAGAAGGAATTGAAAAATAATAATGGAAAAATCTATATCTAAAGCACTGGCAGGAATATATTTATGCATGAAGAGTATTCCGTGATTGATCTACAATAAAACTGAGTGAGACACAGAAACAACACAGAGAGGTTTGTATCACTCTTCTACCTACACTGGAGATAAATATGAAATATAGTCATATTTCATAGGAGATCTATTTTAAGCCTTCCTCATTCCAACATGCCCTTAACTTTTGTATTGGATTTGTAACCACTTCCTTGCTTCTGATGGAGCCATGCTCATCTTTTTGACCCATAAATGCTTTTGGAGAACAAGTTTTCCCCTCAATATTGAAACGGTTACCTTAAACTACAGAGACTATTTTGAGACTGTATTCTCAAAATACAAGTTGAGAGGCAACAGCCCTAGTTTCTCTCAGCCGTATCTCTTTACGCCCCTATTTTATGTTACACAAAGAAAACCTTCTGTCATGTTGTCACTGTACTCATTTTTCTATTAACTACGAAGCAGAGAAATGTCCAGTGAATTACAGTTGCCTCAGTCTTTCACTGGGGTCATTTTTGTTCAAATACAGAAAAAATGCATGGATAACTCAGTTTTTCTCCTCTCCTGCTTGTAAAAAGAGAAAAGTGAACTAACTTTTAGCAGATCAGTACATTCTCCTTTTAAATTTCAGGAGTACTGGGGCATGGTGAGGATTTAAATATTCTCATTATTAATCTACTTTTATCTGAATGCACACAAGATTTAATGCACTGGAAATATATTAAGCAAAACCACAAGGCTTCTGAAGTACAGAAACTGACAGTCAAAAGCACCAACATGCCTCCTGAGTTTGAAATGCCAAAGTCATACTCCTGGCCTCAAATCTGACATCACATGCCTTGAATTTAACATCATATGCTTCTTTAGGAAAAACTGTAAATATGGAATCTCTTGGTAAAGACGGGAAATCTTTAGTTAGAGTTTTTCCAATCAGATAAGAAGATTTTTCATTTTTTATCACAAATTTATTTGTGCACATACATTTCCTAAATCAGATTATCTGATCAGGCTAAGGAGGATCTGGTCCAGAAATGAGACACACAAGTCAAAGATAGCTTTAAATCTTTTAATATGCAGTGCCTCACGGTATTTTTAGTGGGAAGAAATTAGCCTAGTATTTCAGCGTGTGGAAGGGAGAAGAGTCTACGGATCAGGAAAAAGAACTTTCCATCCCATCTTTCTTTGATATCTGAAATCGGATCAGTAGTACTACTATTGTCTTTTTCATTTCAAAGCCTATAAAAAATCAATTTACAAAGGCAGAAATGGACAAGGGAGTTCAAGTCGGACTTGGTATTTACATTCAAGATGGAAAATCCAAAATGAAGAGCTGTGTGATACAGTAAACATCACCCATGATTCACTGCCCAAAAAAGCGGCTGGCAAAAGAGATGATGTTTGAGATCCTCATGAGATAAAAGGAAAATCTTCTGTGAAATGGTTGACCTTTGCCTCTAGGAAACAGTGTGATTTATAAAGCATTTTGCATTAAGGCAAGTGATGGAAGAATCAGGTGAGACAGTGACGAGGTTTTATGGTAGAAATCTGTGCTCCATCTTGGATTTTAAGATTAAGTCTCATATTTTGTAACATTTAGTGTCACAGAACCACATAACTACTTTCAGACAAAACTTAGCAGTTGACAATGCAAAAGGCGAACTGTATACCCTTTTGAGAATATGCAGTCCTGCAGAAGTCATTGGGGTGTCTGCAGGCTGATAGACACAGTGAGGCAAGTCTCTGGAATGAAGTATTAGTTTAAAACCTTACATTCACTCCATCATATACCATAAGATTCATGGATTTGTTCAGCATTTGGGGAAAAAAAACCAAATGAGATAATTGTTCTGCAATTATTGATGGAATGGAATACTCAGCAGTAGAAAAACTAATCTAAAATTCAAGTCAGGATAAGGCAAAGTCATTAGCTATGCTGTGCAAAGCAGACATATACAATCAATGTGTGAATGTCACGTTTGTCAGGCCAAAGTGATGGGAAAAGACTTCTACTAACAGAGAGAAAATTGAACACATCTATAACGGTGGAGGATAGTTCATATCCTGTTGTAATTGCAGTGCACTTGAAGCAGAATGAGAATAGTAAGGGAAAAAAAATCCTCTCCTGAGCTTTACAGCAGCACTGCCTGGAATGCGTGACAAAGGTAAAGGCTTGAAAGGTGATGTTGCGAAGAAATCTGAAGCCAAGCAAAGAAGCTCAGGGAGATGCTGTGGGGAAAAAAAAAATGAAAAAAAAAACAAACCAAAAACCAAATCGAGCTTTAGGCAGCTAGGAAGAAAGTAACTAAAAGAACCCCAGATGGTGCCACAGAGAACTGACAGTTTTGTTCCTTCTGCCTATTAAAATGTGTCAAGTGTGCAGGGTCAGAGTGCACACGATGATTTGATGGCAAACAGAGGCATGGTAAAAAATAAAAAGACTTTGAAAGTTTGGATATGCATTGTTGATAGGTGTGTATTGGATGAGATATTTACGTATCACTGCTTGCTGTTGTGGTATGAGCTGAATGAGGTGCCACTAAGGACAATCCTTTATGGAGAAAATATCTGAAAACAGAAGAGAAAACAGAAATAGTATTACCTCATTAGAAAGCCATGAATTCCAGATTTATTTTACTCTGTCACATTTAAAAAGTCCAAAAGCCTCTGAGTGTGCACACAACAAGGAAAGTCTGAAGGCATGAAATAGTTCTTTCTTGAATTACAGAAGTATACTAGATGCCATAGTCACGAGGAAAGATCCCATTTTGCAGTAATAATAATAACAATAAAAGACCTCACAATTAAAACATCAAAGGACTAAACCACTACATATAAAGTAAGAGAAAGAACAGATACACACTTGACAGCTGAGTATAAAAAAAAAAAATTAAGACAATAATGCTCAGCAAGATAGTTATATAGTCTTCAGTTGTATCAGAATGGACAAACTTATTGTCCTGGATTCAGCTGGGATAGAGTCGATTTTTCTCCAAGTAGCTGCTGTGTTGTGGATTTAGTACGAGAAAAAAATCCTCAGTTTATAAGTGGGGGTTAGCTGGGGACCAGGAAACTTTTTTTCTCATTATCAGGGGTTTGATTCCTTTCTGGTCTGGGAGTTCAGTCTTTTTCAGGAATTTCGCAAAATACATGAGTTACATGGGTGCTGGCTGCAAATTGGTCATTGGGTGGTGAGAAAAGTGTACTGTACATAGTTTGTTTTACATACTCATTATTATCATTAGTAGTAGTAGTAGTAGCAGTATCTCCTTTGTTGTTGTATTAAAACGTCTTTATCTCAACCCACGAGTTTCCCTTTTAGTCCATTTCTCCTCCTCGTCCCACCGGGGGGGAAGGGGAGGGGCAAGGGAGCGCCTGTCTGGTGCTTAGTTGCTGGCTGCTGGGTTAAACAACGACACTTATTTTGTAGTTTGTTTTTGTGCTTGCTTAACAGTTTGTGAGGATATAGAGCTGGGGACAATTTGGTTCAGTTCTACCTTTAAGACTGTGCCATTCTCCAAAATCTCTGGTGCTGCTATGGGTTAATCTAATGCTAAAGGAGCTGAGAGGAGATGCGAGACAGAACAGCAAGATGCCTGTATTCTGTGCATGTATTTCTGCAGTTAGGTTGGAAAAACCACTCACTTGCCTGAAATAGTCTTTCTTTTCACAGGTTACTTCATCGTCCAGAAACATAAGCAGCAGCTTCTGTGTATTAAGGGATTGAAACAGTAAATTTTACAGCACAATTCGTCAATGGCGTCAGTCAGATTTAAGAGAGAGAGCATGTTTTTGCAAAGCTGCAGAGATTGCTGTAACTGAGGTCAACAGCAAACTCCTAGTGCTTTTAAAAATTGATTTTACTGAAATCTTACTCCATTTTCCTAGTAATAAAGGCCTCCAAGGATTTAAACTGCTGTAACTGAGAGCAGTGGTTGGCCCTGTTCACTAAGTAGGTGTGGCATAGCTCCATTACAACTCCAGTGCAAATAATAACATCCTTTAAAAACGGAGTACCCTTCCCGATATTTTAGCAAGCAACTTTTTGTTTTCTCTTGGAAAATCTTGGAAGTCATAAGCTTAAACTTCTAAAGCCTCCAGGAAACCTATTTGCCTCCTTTGCAAAAGGTCTAAAATGAAATAAGAAAACATATGTGACAGGAATATAAATATATTTGCTTATCTGACTAATTCACTGCAGATTGCATCATCAAAAACTTGGCAAAATCAACGTGGCTTGGCTATTTAATTCTAGACAGAACATTTGATACTGTCTAAAATAATAGAAGACACAGCCTTGATTATTTGAGAACTCATGAGAATCTTTCACAGTTTTCTTAAGCAAAGCTAAAGGGCAGGTGCCCTAGCATATATTGATCTGAAACTTATAGAACTGCAAATTCTTTAGAAATAAGTAATGTTGTAATTTGCAATTTTAATTAAAAAGAAACAAACAAAAAAATACCCCAAACAACCCAACAATCAGGACCTGTACTATAAATGATCTGACTCTATCTTCTGCCCTTGAATGAATGTTGTCCCCTCTGGGTCACAGATCTCAGGCTTTTGCATTTCTCTGAAGGTGTTTGCATAGTTCTCCATTCTTCAGCAGGGACGGAGGTTGCAGTCCTCCATGCGCTTTCTGTGATTTATCTCAGCAGCTCTTACTTCTGTGCATGCTGCAGTTCTTTTCTCTTCTGGGCAATGGTAATAAGTCACCCAACTGCCGCCTTAAAGCAAAGTATTATTTAAAACAAAGTCACATCAGAGGAAGCATATCCATAAAACCAGCAGAGTACACTGTTTGCATATATTGTGTTTCAATAAAACCTTCCCCTCCACAGATCTGGCAAGTCCCCTGAATTTTTTTCACAGACCCTCTGCAGAGCGTCTCCTTCTCTCATTTTAGTTAGGGCTCTCATTTTATGTCATTTTTGATGAGCGTACTCTTTTCCTTTCCTAAGAAATACTTTTTGATTCTAGTGGATTTTGGATTTTCAGTTTTGCAGCTTGGCATGATGTTAGTGTCAGTTCAGCATAGAAACTGAACGCAGACTATTTTCTACTAATTGCCACCAGATTTTCCAATATTTTTTTTATTATGGTCTCTTTTCTGTTTATTTTTTGCAGCTGGCATTTGAGCTAGAACATTGCATCAATTTAGGAAAATCTTGCTACTATTTGTAACAAATTTCTTTCTGCAAATATATCGTCCAAATTATTTAATTGTCACATCTTTCTGTTTATCCCACTATTACTTCCCAGTTCCAAAGCTGATGCAGAGCGCATCTGAGTGAAATGAGGGAATACTGGGTGGTATATTTCTCTCATTAAAGCCTCCTAAAAGACGACCAATTTCGATGTGGATATACCTTTTCCTAGGAACTTTTCTTTAGTTTGCTAATACAAATGACTAGGAAATAAACCGAGGCTTTCTCCATTTCTGGTATCATAAAAGTTACATACACATTCTTCCATGTTTTGGTGACAGCTCAAAAAAATGAGAGAAGATATTTACGCAAATTCTTAAGCTAACAGAGCTATTAAGTCTTGGACTATCTATATATAATGAAAAATATCACTGATGAATAAAGGTATTTAAAAGATAGAAAATAGAGTTCAGATAAACCAGATCTGATGTTGCAGTGGGAAAGACCAGTTTTGTCACATTCAGGAAAACAAGAAATCCTTGTAATACATTTTCCTGGCATAGATAGCACGTTTGCAGCACAGAATATGAAATGTTTGCATTTGCAGCTCTGTTTAGTAGGCCTTCTGAGTCAGAAAGGTTGAGAAGATCCATCCTTCACTACAGAGCTGCAGCTGGCCACAGGACTGGGGAGGAAAATATATCAGCAAAATATCCTATTTAATGGATAAGAATTGCTTGACCCAAGGTTGACAGACTGTCCAGCTATTGTCTTCTTGGGCTGGAAGAATATTAATGTCACATAATTATTTATTGCATGTGTTGTACAGTAATTATAACAACTATACTATGAAGAATAATATTTAGATAAGCTTAGTCTTTTGCAGAAACTGCAATTCTTCATTGCCCAAGGTGCCATAGTGGATTAAAAAAAAGCTACCTCATCCATCCTGGCAAAGTGATTAACTCCTTACAATCAAGAGGAAAACACTGGAAGATTTAAGAGCCTCCCAGCATGCCCAGGGTCAGCTGGGACAATGGGTCAAGGGGATGGGGAAGTTTCATACCCTGTGGCAGATGTTGAAGGCATTCGGCAATACAGGTGAGACTGTTGACAAATTGTTCCACACCCAAATGTTCCTGACTACAATTGCGGGCAAGTCTGGTTCTGGGTCTAAGATTAGGGGGTTCCCTCAACTTTTATGGTGTTACTCAACTTTTATGGTGTTACTCTTGCTGTATTTTGACTGGTGGCTCAGAAACTTGGACAAAAGCTGTGACTGTACATTTGCTTCCACGAAGAAACTTCTTAAAGACATGTGTACCCTGGCAAGGATTTGTTCTGAATTATGTAGCTCTCAATCATCATATATGATGTTGTTCTCCCTTTCCAAATTAATTAATCTCTCCCCAAAGACCTGAACTAAGCAGTTTTTGAACCAAATAGGAACTTTTCATCTCCATGCAGTCATTAGAGTCGGGAATAATTCTTTTGAAAAAGGTTGCCACCTTTCAAATTCTGATTTTCTTCTTGGGGGAGGCATTTAGTTGGGAAGTAGTAATTATCTGTACACCATGCAATGAAATATATGTCTTGCCATTCCGAGCAAAGGTGTGAAATCATTCCATACCTTTGTGCTAGATGTGAAGTTGAGACTTCTAAGATAATGCCACCTTATGGCCTTTTACCAATCTTATTCCATCTCCAGATGCTTCCTTGGACTATGAATAAAACTCACGGTACCAGTTCCACGAGGGAAGAGAGCAGAAAACTACATCTTTGACTACAAGGGAGGAGGTGAGAGGATTTGAGAAAAAACAGCAAATCTACACAAAATATAAAAGGATCATGCACTCTCAGGCGTTCTTCGCTATAGCTAAAAAGTATGCAACAGACAGCCAACCAATTGTCAAATGCAAAAAACTCACTGTGGAAATGAAAATGTTAAGGAATTTCTGCACATTGTGAACATTAACTCTTCAAATTATTTACATCATGCTATTTAAACTTGCAGTTTACAGTAACTATTTTTACAGTTAGTTTTTTAGTTAGCAAAAATAGACGACCTATTTTGCTGTCAATGTGCAAGCTTGGCTCTGCAAAGACAAGGGAATATTTCAAATCCAGCTCAGCCAGATCACAGAAACACGTCTGTGCACTCTCCAAGTGCATTCCCTAAATTGTATCCTGATCCCAAGTATTAGAAGCACTGCGGCATTTGTTTTAAAATCTGTACACCTATTTCTTGTCCAATACTGCCTAACAGTATATTCTGAAAAGAAAAAGAATCAGTTAGTTGAAACACATGAGAAGAAATAAATTTCATTTCTTGGTATCTTTTTTCTTTTCTAACAGAAGTTTTTTGAGAACATTTGTTGTGATCTGCAAGAAAAGAATAAACTAATCAAACCTGCCATTATGCACCTCATTGGAGGTCTGCCAGTATCTCCATAATCCAGTCTGGTTTTACAAGATTCATAGATAACTACTGTAAATGCTCGGTCTGTACTGAAATTTGGCAAGTTTTTTCATGATACAGTAATACTCTCTCCAGCACATAAATGTTGCTTTTCTCTGAAAACTGGCAGTAGTGCTAGTGAAGCTTTTCTTTTATGGCTTCTATAGATTTTTGTTTATAAATAGGTAAATTCAGTCTAAGTGCTTGGAATGTCACCTTTTTATTGCATACTTAACAAATGCTTCAGCCTTTATGGAGAAAATTTGAGCTAAACTGCATTTGCATTTTGCATGCTTTTCTACTGGATTCCATCTCCATCTTAAGTCATGCTTTTTTTCATTGTGGAATTGGTGTGCAGTCTCTTCGTAATTACAACTGCAGCTATGCTGCTGCTCAAAGCTGAATTTCTTACGCTGCCTAGTTAATCCATTCTTCTGGATTTTCACGTAATTGTTGTGTAAGTATTGATTAGAAAGAGCTATAGCTTAGATTTAAATAACGGACTTCTTTAAACGAACTTTTCACACTTCATTTATCATTTGTTTTTATTGCATCCTGTCTCTTATTCCTCCGCATCCTGCATTTTCTCATCTGCTTGCATTTTCAGGGCAATGTTGCACTCTAGGAGACCTTTGGGTTATGTTATAACTCTCTTTATGTATATCTCTCCCAAAGAATACTTAAAACAAGTAAATCTCTTTACTTGGTGGCTCGTAGGAGGGTCCTTCCTCCTTGGTCACCATTTCAAAGACTGGCCACGGCCGACTGCTGCCTTGTGATGAATTTGCGCAGCAGTGCTTCCATTTATGATATTTTGAGCTCCGCACTTAAACAGTTAATCCGAAAAGACACGCCGATGTACACCCTGGCGCTTATTGAGAGGCCTAAATGATCGCTGAACGACTTTGAAAAGCTGCCCCTGGTATGATTTATGTGGAAACATTGTGCCAGTCCAGGTCTCCGTGAAGGGGCTGGGATATCACCATCACAAACAAGAACCTTCATAAATAAGTACCAGAAATTGAGGAGGAAATGTTCTCACGCCTCCGAACAATCCCATCGAGTCGCAGGCGAGGCATCTACCGATGGGGAGCATTGTTCTGCCATGCGTGTTGCCTCCGCCCCGAATAAATGGGGGATTGTCTGGCCACCTTTCTTTATGAGTAGTGAACCTATCATTAATTCTTTTTGTTTGTTTTTAAGGAAAATATTTTATCTTTAAATTTCTGGCATTAGAAGTTTCGTGTCATTCAATTAATTAAACAATGCATCTCAAAGAGCCGTAAACATTAAAAAGCCTTCTTGGAAGCAGACTGTGGCCCAGTCCATTGGATAAATTGATTGATTACTTCTGTGGCTGTTCCTAATAATCTGTAACATTTTTTCATTAGGCAGAAAGTTGTTTTCCTATTTAGTATGCAAACGTGAGATCTGAAGCATTCTGCCCATGTGTTATGATTTCTTTTTTTCCATTATGCAATCACAGAATGTGTCACTTCCCTGTTCACAAAAGAAAAATGTAAGAGATAAAATTTGTGTTTAGTAAGGATTTTGATCTCCAATATATTAAAGAAATTAAAGTCCAGGGTTGGCAGAAAATCATAAATCATGGTTATGTGTTTCTCTAGAATGATTTTATGGATGCTAGGGCAAAGATATTACCATGTGCGCTCTGGTCATGTAGAAATGCCACTAGAGGCTATTTTCTTTCTTCAAAGGTGCCCTTTAAGCTCATACAAAATTACTCTTAATAAAGTAAACATGCAATTTGCACAAAACTAACACAATGCATTCCAGGTTACGTGTCACAGAGAAAAAAGCATAGTGAAACATTTGTAATGAATTTTATCTTTCTTTCCTGCTGAGAAATTTTCCCAGAACCTGCAGTTTTCTAAAACCCGTTCTTTATTTCAAATTTTTCCAAATTCTTCTGCCGTTCACTTTTAGCTTGAGAGCTGTCCTTTGTAAAGATTCAATACCAAAAATCTGCGTTATATGGATTGTGTTATTCAATACTCTTTTCTTCCTGGATGAGATGAGTTCTCTGGTGCTAAGATATTTACAAATTCAGAAGGTGTTTGCCATGAGTAGCCTCAAAATATTTGTTTAAAGTAATGTTTCTCCAAACTGGAGAAAAGATTCTGCAGAGTTCGGCTTTAACGTTTGGCCATATTATCCATGTTGCCCCTTGTTATGAAGCTCTCTAACAGCTTTCCACAATATGATATGAAAATCTGATATTTCATTTGTTTCCGAGAGGTGCATTTCTAACCCTCACAGGCAGAAAAGAAGGCTGAAAAATACACCTTGAGGCAGGGTGGTGAAACTAACCCAAAATATGTGCGCACACGTGCGGTGTCAGGAGGCAGACTTGGGAATTCACAATCTGTTGTTTACTGTACGGATCTTAATTTGTTCCTCCCCTTCCTTCTTCTATCTCGTTTACCTTTCTTTTAGCAAAATCTTTACCTGGTAACCGCATTCTTATCTTGGAAAAAGTTGCCTAGATATTTCTAATATCCATTCTTTTTTTTCTTACAACCAGCCAGTGAAGCAGTTAATGGTGACATTACCCCTTTGGGCACAATCACTTGTAGCATCTATCATCTTTTCCATGATGTTTTCTTACCAGCTCTTTTCCATCAGCCTTGCCTATCATGTTTTTATTTTCCCTTTTTTTTTAGCTTGGATTTGTGCCTGTAGAAAATGTCATCACAAACTTGTGCCTGTAGAAAATGACACCACAACAGAAGATTGAAGCGCTTTCTCTCAGATGTGGGCTTTGTGGGCAACTCGTGTGAACAATCCCAGCCCTCCAGGTGTAGGCTTTGGAGCAGCTCAAAAGCAGCTACTGTGGTGAAGGTGGTACCATGTCCAGCCTGGAGGGATGCTGCCCGAGCTTTGGATGCAGGGCCAGGTGACGCTGGGAGATGCTGGGGCTGGGCTCAGGCACCCCGGCCGCCACCTCGGGTCCCTTGGAGGACCTCTCCTCCTCCCTGGCAGGCGAAGCCGTGCGGCGTGCGGCCCATCACCGCCAGCCGTATGACGACAGCAACACGTGGCTCAGAGGATCAGGAGGATCGCGTGCGCTGGTGGAAGGAGAGGGCTGTGCCCCAGTCTTGGGCAAAGTGTTGAGACCTACTTCTTGTCAGGAACTGGCAGGAGAATACTCCTTTCTTGTGGACTCTAAGGAGTTGCCTCTCCTGCCTCCACTCTTTATGTGTTTTAAAAGCTCCTCCTTTACAAAGCAGTAGCATGGGAAGGGAAATGCTGAACACTGCGGCTCCTCCCAGGAGGAGAAAACCAAGGTTTGGCAGCTGAATGTGGTTGCCTCTCCTTTTTCTCTTTCCCTTCTTCAGCAAATCACTGTTGTGTGGTAAAACCATGATGGGTGCTCAGCCTCCCGCTCCCAGAGGGGGAGCAAGAGCAGAATCAGGTGTTGCAGCTGGAAGGTGCAGATGTTTTATACACACACAACTTGAACACTGAAAAACAAAGGTTCCGTTCTTTGCTTCTTCGGAAATATTTTTTCTCACTAACTGAAAACAGAACTGTATTTTTTTTTTTCCCAGAGATTTGGTATCTTTCTTCATCCTTTTTCTTACACCTCAAAAAAATAATTACCTGAAGTCATGAAAGAAAGATGTGGCTTCACAGAGACCAAAACTAGAAGTCCTGGGAATTTAGTAGTGTTTTAAATACTAGACTTGCCTTCACTGTACAAAAGGACTCAAGGAAGACAGCTGTGCATTCTAGAAAAGGTCTGCAAAAAACCCCCAAAACAAACCAGTTTTTATTACTAAGGAGATCAACATTTTGAGGAAATTAGTGTATATTTCTGGAATTTTCGCTGTGGAAAAGCATCTTTGTCAAATAAATAAAAAGGTGTAATGAAATGAGCCTTGAGAAAGACAAAGGAGGACCGGAGATCCTCTTCTCTGGACCCAACACCGTTAACCGTACTGCCAGACCACCCTGCTCTTGTCTCTACCCCTGCAGGTGTCTGCTCAAGAGCCCCGGGCATCTCTCTTCCTCCTTGTGGAACTTTTACCAGCGAGGAAACAGATAGGGTAGACGGTAAATATAGATACAAGAGAAAGGAAGCATTGGAGACATCAAACGACAGATACTATTGAATTTGACGATTTCTTACTCTGATTGACTGACCAATCAAACCTGGAAACAGAAAAGGAGAAGGAAAGCAACACTAATGTCCTCAACTGTGCTTACTTGAGACACATACCCGACTGCGACTGACTTCGCACGGCTTCACCTCTCCTTCGGTTTGGCTCACCTACGTTTCCAACCCCATCAGTGCAGCGTAAACCTGCCGGAGCTAGACCGGATGGTTTGGGCTACGCCAGTATTGCGCAGGAGAGACACCGGCCACAGGCCCTGGCTTGCAACCAGCCCAGCAGCTCCTCCTCTGCTGCTGGGGCGAGCTGGTGGTGCTGGTATGGCAGCGCTGCCCCGCAGGCAGCGTTGCTGCTGATGTACTCGGAGCTCGGATGCTGCAGGCAGCAGTTCTCCGCTGACCTGCTGACACCGGCAGCCCTGAGGACACGTAGGACAATTCTGCTGTATTCACGAAGAGGAAGGTCGTTCAGGCGTTTAACATACTGGTTTGCGAAACATGGGCGTTCAGCTCCTGTGGTATCAAAGATTTTTAATGTTACTCCTGCACGGTACTTCCACATCTGTTGCCGAAGGCTCCTTTCCTCCCAGCCTGTTGCTCTCCGTCTGCGCAGAGAGCACGCACACTCAGAGAGAGACCTTGTACTACGTGGACGCATAGCTTTGGTTGGGAGTAAAATATTTATTTGACCTCGGTATCATTCAAATATTTTCCCGTTTCCCCAGAACCACGCTGGGTGGCTCTGGAGACCTGAGAAGAGTCACTTGGGAAGAAAGATGTCCACATTCTGAAGAAACGATCCGCAGAAGGGGAAGCTTGGGAAGCGCCGCTCTGCAGTGGTTCCCCCGGGAGCAGTGGAATTGCGGTACCGCGTGCCCGCTGCCCTGCCCGCGGCTCGGACGGGCACCGCGGGGCCTGTGGCGGGCCGAGAGGACGGGGGGCGAGGTGCACACGTGCAAAGAACGCCTCTAAAACACACATTTTACACAGTAACTTCTGGAGCGGAGCTCCACGTCCTGACAGAGAGCAGCGCCCGGGAGCAGGCCCTGCCACCGCCAAGGCTCCGGCTGGCCCCAGCGAGGCCGCAGTGCGCCTGTCCTTTGGGGTCGGGGTTGGAGTCCGGCGTGAGGCAACCGGGCGGCAAAGGGCTGAATGATATCACCGTCGGCTTCTTTCTAGCAAGCCCGCCGCGGCTGCACCCCCAAACTCTACCGGCTTCGTCGCTGCTCGCCCTAGGAGAGGCCGGTGCGGGGACACGACAGCCCCGCTGCCCCGCGCTGCAGGGACCCCGCTCCCTGCCGCCTCTCGGGGACCGGGGGCAGCTCTGCGCTTCGCCCCTCGCTTCGCCCCGCCCGGAATGTGGCACCCTGCGGCGGGGGGGTGGTGGTGGTGGGGGTGTCCCGGTGCGCGGACGGCGACCCCCGGGCGCGCCAGCCCCGTGGCAGCCCCGCTCGGGAGCGCCCCCACCGCCCCGCTCCCCGAGGGCGGGCAGGT